>ERZ772974.442-NODE-442-length-31174-cov-3.102285_pt1 | contig 31174 bp, 19 predicted proteins | sample MGYA00580671_ERZ772974 | MGnify/ENA primary metagenome ERZ772974 (study PRJEB29015, sample SAMEA2738065) | human oral metagenome | biome: human oral; feature: human-associated habitat; material: saliva | place: China | collected 2218 ... | reverse complement strand
TGGGCAGCATCCAGGGTGGTGGGCACTTCAAAGGTGAAGGTGCGGTTTTTGAATGCTTGCTGTTCGGTCGTGGTGTCAGGAACAATCATGTTGCCTGCAAAATCAACTTTCCCAGCATCCACAGGCGTGGTGTGTGCCGAACCGCCTTGTGCTGCTTTGTCAACGGCGAGCCCCGGTTTATTGTCTTTTCCGGCACGCCCCATAAACAGGGTGTATGGGCTGCGGTCGTGGTGGGGTGTACGTCCGGTGGCCGCGAGTTCCGGCACTGCGGGGACGGAGTCAGCGCTTTCGGTCACGGTGCAGAGTGCACCAGCAGGCGCGGTGAAGGCGGTGGTGCTGGGGACGTCGTTACCTGCGCTGTTGCGGGTGACGAGCGTTGTCCCGTCGAGCCCTGCGTAATCGCCAGTGTGCGCGGCGTCGAGAGTGTATGTTCCGGTGTTGTTCGGGTAGTCCTTTCCGTCAAGGGTGCATCGGTAAGTGAAAGTGTAGGAGTCGGTTGCCGCGTGATCTTTTCCAGAACCGGTGACGTAGTTGTAGGCACCGATGGCTGTGGCGCGTCGGCTGTAGGTGTTGGTGAATACCCAGATGTTGGCCGCGTTTTCTTGTCCCGGTTGGATGTCCTCGAGGCTTTTCACCTGGAAAACCTGAGGTCCTTGGGGGTCTTTGTTCATGGTGAGTGCGTCGGGGTTGCCGCTGGGCTCTTGTTCTTCAATGTGGCAGAAGGAGCCGACGGGCAGGATCACGCTGTCATCGCTGGCAAAGTTGCGGTACTCAAATGTTTTTTCCTCGCGTCCGGTGGGATGCGACCCAGGCGACGAGATGAATCCGGTTCCAAGGCGGTCGTCACCCTCAAAGGTAGCGCTGGTGAACAGGCTGTTGACGTTTCCGCTGGGGTTGGTAGTGCTCAGATCGGGGCCTTTACAGACGTAGGTGAAGTGGTAGGTGGGGCGAGCGTCGCGGAGTAGTTGCGCGTCGTCGGCGGGAATTTTTACTACTTTCTTCATCTCGACTGCTGCGGTTGTGTAGGCATGGCGAACAGTCACGTTAACGGTGTTGTTGCCGTTCGCGGGTTGCCCTGCACGCACGCGGAGCGGGGTGGAGTGGTTGGTGGTCGCGGATTTCGAGTCGTTTTCCAGGATGTAGGTAGGCAGGGTGTCGTCAGTTTTCCACGTCGTGCGCGTGGTGAGTTCCGGCCGTGAGGTGACCTGGCCTGATGGCAGTTGCGCTGTGTAGTTGAATGTCACGTTCTGAATGCCCGCAGAGGCCACACAGTTGGTGCCAATCGGCACGTTGGGCAGGGTAATTTCTGCGGAACCGTTCGTCACAAGGTCGTGGCGCTGCGGGGTGGCACGCACGGTCATGGGCGCAGCGTCTGGCGCGAGCGGGTCGGTGCAGGTCAGGGTAACGGTGTAATCGTTGGGATTGTCGCCGCTCGTCAGTGCCGCCGCCGCGTCGTTGCCGGGGTTTTCCATGGCAAACAGGACTTTTACATCAGCGAGTTCGCGCGCGAAGGTGTTCACAAAGTGCATGGTCTGAACACCGTCTTCCGTGGTCACTAGGAACGGCAGGTTTGCCTCACCGGTGAGTTTGTGCGTGGCGGGTGCCGCAGCCACGCCCGCACCATCGCCACGGTGCGAGGTAACGGCAAGTGTTACGCCGTCGCCGCGTTCCGTCGGGGTGAGTGGTTTTTCTGCTGCTGAGCAGACGCTTCCCACCGGCACATGCGTGACGACGCCCCGTTGGCCATGGTGCGCGGTCACAGTATGGGTGGAACTCGCTCCGAGGGGGGTGGTGCACACCAAGTTGAAGGTGTAGTCGTGCGCTTGTTTGCCGTCATGGTCGGGCACCATATTTCCCGTGTTGCTATCAAAAGCAACATTTTTATCGATGGCGACATCACCATAGGCGTAGTCGTAGACGCTGGTGACCACGACTTTTGTCTGATCATCAACGCGGAAATGCGGGAAGGCGGTGTCCTCAAAGGAGGTGCTGGTCCCTATGTTTTTGCCGTCCACTTGCACTGTGACGGTTCTCTTAACCGGGAAGGAACCACCGGTCAGGGGGTTACTACGCGTATTTGGTTCGGATTTTACCGTGACCTGACACAGCGTCCCGGAGGGGACGTCGTGACGTTCGTACTCATGAGTGTCGTGTCCATTGTTGGTGGACAAGGCGAGGTCGTCATCAATGTCGCGGGCCCCCACGGCATCTTCAGGGGCTTTGCACACCACATGAAGATCGGTGTGATCGGTCTCTAGCCCGACAGCACTTTCCGTCCTGGCCTGCACGGATAGTCCACCGGGGATGAGCGCTACGGTGTTGGTCACCTGGACAGTAGTGTCCTGATCGTTGATAACAAGTGTTCCATTCTCAGTAACTGGAGATCCCGCCTCCGACGTAAACCTGTTTGTTCCCGTGGTGTTGGCGGGAAGGTTATCAAGGTCTTCAGTAAACACGCATGTGTTGCCAAATGGCACGCCCATGCCACCGCCTGTTTGGTCATTGGCATCTGCATTATCTGCCTGGATGGGTGCGGCAGCGTGTCCTTCGGTCAGTCGGATGCGACCAGTCAGGGGAACGTCCGTGGTGCCGTGAGCTGTGGCAACGGTGCGGACACCACAGTTATAAGCCACCGTGTATTCGGCGGAGTGTGCGTCGCTAACAGTAGAATCCACTTTTTTCTGTAGGTGCACCACACCAAGTTTGTCGATGTAGTTGTTTTCTATTGTGACGTGGTTTCCACCGTTGGTGAACACTGGCTTGATGGCAACAAAATGCGCGGCCGTAGTGGCATCGGCGTTGGTTTTCTCGCCGTCAGCATACTTGACGGTGGATTTAGTGAGCTCCACCTGGGAGAGCACGGGTTGCCCGCCGGTGGGTTCCTTTTCAAAAACACGACACATCGAGCCGACGGGAACCTGCGCTACGGCCTGTTCCGAACCTGGCGAAAAAGGAACCTCCCCTCGTTCGCTATGTGCACCATTGTCCCAGGTGCATTCCCACGTTACGGGGAAGGTGGCACCACTGTTGGCTACTTTGGCCGCAGCAGCACCAGTAAGAGTCGAGGTGATAGTCAGGGGTGCCCGCCGGTAATCAAAATTGTTCACCACGCGGATGGGCAGTGTGGCAATATCACCGGCGCGGCGAGCCGCTGGGATCCTAAAGGGCATACGGGATCCTTGCAGCACAGCCAATTGACCATCATTTACCGCATAACTCGTGGTCATCTGCAGCTTTTCTTGCTGCTCGGGAGTCAGGGTGATTTCCTCCCATAAGAAGCAATCTGTTTCTACGGGCACTTCCACCGCAGAGGTCACGGCGCTACCAGGGTGGGCGGTGAGTGTTTTCTCTGAGTCGCCGGTGCACTGGTATTTCATGGTCACCGGGGTGTTGGCAAACGGCGCCGCGGCGGGACCGGTCACATCTTTGGTCACGTTGATTTTGCCAAGAATCCTGTTGTACTCATTGGTCATGGTGACGGCATTGATGCCGGTTTTTGTGGTCAGTTCCACGCGCTGGTTGGGCTGCTGAGCACCGTCGTCAACGGAGACACTTTTGTTAAAAGCCAGGGAGGGGTCGGTAAACGGATCCACTTCTTCCACGGTGCAGTTGCTGCCCACCGGAATGTTGTCCACTCGATGCGTCTGCCCACCTCGAAGGGATACTTCCCCACGCATATATCCCTGCTGGTCAGGGTATGCGTCGGCAAAACCTTCCTTGGTGCAGGTGTACCGCATCCGGTACTCACGTCCGTTGAGTAGTGCAACCCCAGCTGCGTCCCCTGTGACTTTTTTGGCAATGGTGAGTGTCGAGGAAAAATCAAAAACAGACTTATAGACCACGTCACAGTGGATATGCCCAAAGAATTCCTGCCGGTAAATCACTTTCGATAATGCCCTAGTGTCCGCTGTCTTGGGAGCCTTACTTACACCTGGGCCATCGGGAGTATCTACCCGACACATCCACTCTGGACGGTATCGAAGATATGCAAGCTTTTCCTTAGTGAGCTGCCCAACAAACTCGACGCGGGGATCTGTCCTATCCACCAAGTATGTTGCAGACACGTTGCCTGTGGTCTGACCAGGGGTAACCGTCGTGGAAGCAAGGGTAGAGTTCGCCCAGTTATTATCAAGTTGAAACTCGGTGGTATCTCCGATACGGTCAGCGCCTTTACGATCCACCGTCACTGTTCCTGTGGCATTGAGTTTGGCAAAACCAATAGCAATCTTCTGCTGACTTTTACCACCCAACACTGTGGTGAATTGCGTGGGATTTTTCGTATAAAATCCAAAAGAACCAATAAAGTTGCTTTCGGAACCATTGCAGGTGAACGTATTGCCATTTTTCACCGCACCCAAGCGACAGGCAGCCTCGGCACCTGACGGGGTGAAATAGGTCGGATCACCAAGGTCAACATCGGAACTCATTTCCAGGAATTCACCCTTGTTGGTGCTTTCCGCATCCCACACAGTCAGACCATAATTAACGGGCAGCCCGCCAGCACCAACGACACGCATACGGGTGAGCTGAACCGATGACCGACTGTCCAGGGGCGTATTAGAACCAAACGCTGTGGTACCAATACTGTTTTTGAGATTCTTCTTGAGGTCCGGGCGCGTGTACACATATTTGCCAAACGTCGCCCATGTCCACGAAGGCACGTCGCTTTCTCGGATCTTTCGATCCCATACCTTGCCAGTCTGTGGGTCTGTGAAACTATCCACCACGCGTAGGTTGAAGTAGGCGGTAAGGGTTGAATCAAGTTTGATGCTTACGTCAACGCCTTGCGGCTGGCGAGCCTTGGCAAAATCAATGTTGCTGAAGTTCAACCAGCAAATATCATTGGCAAACGGTCCTTCTTTCCGATAGTCGCAGCCCTGGCTTCCCTCTTGCGCCGCATTCGCCTGCGCATGTGCAACAGCCGCACCGAGGTCACCTGGAGCACCGGGCATGCTCACCATCTGACTGAGAAGGATTAGAGCAGCACTCACTATAGACACCAGTGAAATACGCAGGTACCGGAGGTGGCTGACTGGGTTCACCAGTGTGCTCATCGTTTCGCCTTCCTTTGTTTTCTGTCCCTGTAATACATGAGTGCTGCACCGGCGAACAGCGCGGTGGCGCCTGCGATGCATAATCCGTAAATTCCGGCACCGGTAAGTGCCAGTTGCCCCTGACGCAACACTCCTCGGCGTTGCAGCCACGACGTGGGTGTGTCGGCGGAAGTCCCGTTGCTAGCAGGCCCACCGCCAGAAGCACCAGCAGCCGAACCGCCACTGGCAGCACCTCCGCTGCTATTTCCAGAACCATCAACAGGTGGTTTGTGGTCTGCAATCACAATCCGGTGCGTGTTCGATGAAATTCCCTTACTCGTGGCCGGGTCGTAGCCATCAGGGAAGAACGCTGCCGTGTTGTCAATGGGATCACCCGGATTACCCACAGCGGTAACCCGAATACTGGCGCGCACATGGGCAGCGGCGTTGTGGGCACGGGCGTCGGCAAGCGTGCGCAGACCGGCTTCGGTGACGGTGAGGGTAACCTCGCGGCTAGCGGCGTCGTAACGCACGGTGTAGTCGGTGTCGGCACGAAGTTGCGGTGCCCCATCGAAACCCGTGAGTGCAAGCTCAGCGGAGCGGTACGTGACGGCACTCGGCAGGGGGTCAGTGACTATGTAGCGGTATAGTTTTCCCTGCGTATCGGGGGTCGGGATGGTGCTGTTCAGGGTGTAGGTGATGTCGTCACCGGACTGAACGTTAGTGGCTGAAGCGGTTTTGGTGATGGAAATGGGCTGGTTTTTTGCCTGCACCACAACGTCATAGTTCCAACCGTCGCCCGTGTTCATCGGCAACGGTACGAGGAACGGCGCCACCACGGAGTAGGACACGTCGCCAATACGCGCGGGTTGCTCCGTGACCAGGTAGACGCCGAGCGGGAGGTCCGAAAACACTGCGGCGGCTGTGGTGGCATCCACCATGCGGGTAGTTACATGGGTGAGTTCGCCGAGCCGTTCGGGATGTTGTTGCACGTCCCGAGCATCAAGCGTGGAGAGTTCTTTCCACCCTTCGTTGCTGTTTAAGTCAATTCCATTGACTTTTTGGATGCCAAACACCACACCCGCAAGAGGTTCCTGCGCCGTGTCGGTGGAACTTGCGGTTTTGTGGATGCTCAGTTGCGCTGTACGGCCTGCATCGAACTGAGGATGCGCATCGGCGGCGGGCATCGTCGCCACACCGAGCACAATCAGCAGTACAACCAGAAGTGAAGACACCAGCAACTCGACTGTGCGTGTCATTGTTGTCCTTTCTTCCGTTTCACAAACCCCAGGATGAGGTAGATAAACGCCAGCGCAGACAAGCCCATGGCCAGGAGCATCCACCATTGCCAGCGGTCGGAATTAACGTTTTCGGCCAGCGCCGGGGAATCGTCGGGCAGACGTTCACCGCGCACCAACAGCCGGTGCGAGTTAATGCCGTAGGGAGTACACGTGATCAGGGTGACATAGTCTTTGCCCTGCACAGGTTGAAGATGCTGGGTATCTTCAGGCTTGACCACGATGATGTTGTCCACCCGGTACGCCACTCGTTTGCCGAGGGTTTCCACGGTGAATGTGTCACCCAGCTTCACCTTGTGAAGATTGTCAAACATGGTCGATGTGGACACTCCAGTATGACCCGTCAGTGCCGCATGCGTGCCTTCGCCGCCAATGGGAAAAGCACTGCCAAAGACATGCCCAGCCCCCTGTGCCAGGACTTTTTCGGTGGACCCGTGGTAAACCGGCAGGTCAATCCCCACCGACGGGACCCGCAGGCGCGCCATCACTGGATTCACCGCCAACACACCCAGGTACTCCTGGTATTCGGGGGATTCCGGGTCTGGCGCGAAACTCCACGGATCACGCAGCTCAAAACGCCCCAACCGTTCATTCCACTCCTGTGCGCGGGCAAGCTCTTGCTCGCGCTGATCCACCGGCATCTCGCGTATCGACGCCGAGTACTGTTCAGCAATCCGCACCTGGTCAGCGTTGTGCAACTTGGTCAGGACCACGGGAACCAGCAGCACAACTATTCCCATGACAATAAGGATCGCCGACAATACCGACGTGCGACGTGGCGCGGAGGCAGGCCGGGGTGCCCGATCGGCCGCACGATGCTTCGCTGGTTTCGTGCTTACCCACACCATGTGCGGCCTCCTCGGATAGTAGTGGAGTGAACGGTTAGGATGTCAGAGTTTTAGGCACCGTGCGCTTGCTTACGGTTGTGGCGCAGACGCGCCCACACACCGCCGATGAGCAGCGCCAAACCGGCAGCCATGAGGGCAAACACGCCCTTTTCACCGGTGGCTGGCAACTGGCCGATGGCCGAGTCGCTGTAGTCCATGACCTCGGCAGTCATGTTGAAATCGTTGTTTCCAACCTTCGGGTTAGCATTCACCACGGGTTGCGGCTCTGGGTTCAGAGCAAAACCAGACGGTGCTTTGGTTTCCACCACGCACAGCTCATCAGTAACGTCGACATTGTTGACCCTGCCCTCATGCTGGACGCCGTACACGGTGACGGAAGTGGTCAGGTTCGCACCGCGCGGGGTGACAAAGGTGTTGGTCTTGCTGTTCGTGTTTTGATCGCTCGATCCGTTAATCGGGCTTCCCTTGACCGTCCACTTGCCACTTTCTTCGGTGCAACGGTACAGCTGGAATTCCGCACCTGTCATGGTCCTCTGCTCGTCTGTGAGACGTGCGTTGTCTTCACCCTTCTTGGTGATCACCAGCTGACCAAAGTGGGAGGATGCACCAGGGTTGCCGTCCTTGTTGGTGGTCACAGAAACATTGTTGGGTAGGTCCACCACGGCGTCGTTATCCACTTTGCCGTTGTCAGGAACAGACAGGAGCTTAGCGGTGAACTTTATCTGCACCTTAAGCCCAGGTTCGTTTTGACGATGATTTTCCAGAGCTTGGCGCTGGTCATCCGATTGGAAGTCAATGGATACCTGACCAGGCTGCCCATTAGCCGGTTTAGTCAGCACAAAGTCCGTGCCTGCGGTGAGTGTGGTCACGTCACCTGTTTTGTTGATCAGTTTTACCTGAGGGCCGGAGGCTTCATTAAACCCAAGGTAGTATGCCAAGTCGTCTTTGATTGCGAAGCGGCTGAGCTTGTCCGCAGGTACGGGAGCTTCGATGGTGTATTCCAGGTCGTCACCCAGGGTTTTACCTTCATCAACTACGGTCTTGGTGGGTTGGACTTCCTGGTTTTTTGGCTTGACGGTCTGCTCGTACTTCCACACGCCTTCATCCACGAACGGCAGGGTAACCAGGAACGGCTTGGCCACGGTGTAACCGGTCTGCTGCTGCTCGGTGATCTTATAGACGCCGACCTTGAAATCCTTCGCACCGTTGAGGTTGGTGGTGCTGATGTTGATCTGACCACTGCCGTTGGTCTGCGGGGTGATCGCAGGCCAGGAGCCATCAATCGGGGCAGTCTCCGCGGTCAGTTGGGAAGCCTCTTTCCACCCGGCTGCCGTGTTGAGGGGGTTATTAATATATACTTTTTCAATTTTGAAGCCCACGCCCGGGAATGGTTCCGTCGTTTGGCCGAGCTCACCCTTGTACTTGTTAATGGTCAGTGAGACCTCGTGCTCAAGATCCACCGTGGTAGAGGTTGGGCTGGTGACGGATGGTTTGTTCTGCGCAAACGCGACAGAGGGAGCGAGTGAGCCGGAAAGGGCAATGGCGCTTGCTGCCAACAGTGCAGCACATCGAAACTTAGAAGTCCTCATGTTTTCCTCAGTTTTTGGTAAGCGCGTTCATGGAGTGGATTTGTGACGCAACGGCCTCAATCCACTCCATATGCGCGCCATTCGGTAGTGGAAAACTCCAATACCTGGCGGTTTTACAGCATTGTCCAGACGCAATTGAGAGTACAACGCACCAATACTCAAATCAATTAAGCATCTGTTGCGAATGTTTCACTACACCCGTCCACTGAGAAAAAAGAATATTTTCATAATTATTTCTTAGTTAGTAGAAAGCTAACCATCTACCTTTGAATTACCCTCGATACCTGCGCATCTTTGCTCTGCACCACACTCAGATGTCACTTACGGCACAACTGCCACACAACGCGCCCCTGAAAATGTCCCCCCCCCCCAAAACAAAAAAGCCCCACAGGATGTGGGGCTCTGTGGTGGCGGGAATTAGTCCACCAACAGCTCGGCGATCTGGATAGTATTCAACGCGGCACCTTTGCGCAGGTTGTCACCTGAGACCACCAGCACCAAACCGCGATTATCGTCCACCGACTGATCGTGACGGATACGTCCCACCAAGGACGTATCTTTACCCGCAGCAGCGAGCGGGGTGGGCACATCGGCAAGCTCCACACCGGGGGCGTTGGCAAGCAAATCCTTAGCCTGCTCGGGGGTGATGGGGCGGTCAAACTCGGCGTGAATGGTCAACGTATGGCCGGTAAACACAGGCACGCGCACACAGGTGCCAGCTACCCGAAGATCGGGAATGTTCAAGATCTTGCGGGACTCATTGCGCAGCTTCTGCTCCTCATCCGTCTCGCCCGAGCCGTCATCGACGATATTCCCCGCCAGCGGCAATGCATTATAGGCGATGGGGGCAACATAAGGACCGAGGTCTTCAGGTGCAACAATCGAACCGTCGTGGGCGAGTTCCACGTTCCGGTCCCCCACCTCAGCAACTTGCTTGGCCAGCGCATCCACACCCGCGATTCCCGAGCCGGATACCGCCTGGTAGGAGGACACGTGCAGACGGGTGAGGCCAGCGGCGTCGTGAAGCGGCTTCAGCACCGGCATCGCCGCCATGGTCGTGCAGTTCGGGTTAGCGATGATCCCTTTAACCAGGTTGTCCTTCTCCCCTGGGTTCACTTCCGAGACGATCAGCGGCACCTCAGGGTCTTTACGCCAGGCGGAGGAATTATCCACCACCACAGCGCCCGCTGCGGCAAAGATCGGGGCGTACTGCTTGGACGTGGACCCACCCGCAGAGAACAACGCGATATCAATACCCTTCAGGGACTCCTCCGTCACCTGCGCCAAGTCCTCCACCACAATGTCTTTCCCACCGAAAGGAAGGGTCGTGCCAGCGGACCGTGCCGAAGCAAAAAACCTAACATTATCCAACGGGAAATTACGCTCTTCAAGAATAGAACGCATCACGCGGCCAACCTGGCCCGTGGCACCGACAACGGCGATGGTAGTCATGGGAGTTCCTTCCTGCACCGACCTACATAAACATTTCGAAATGAGTCTACTCCCACCGCACAATGCAGCGGGAGTAGCAATAAGGTAATTTAGCGGCCGGTTCCGGCGTACACTACGGCCTCAGTGTCGCCGCCCAAATCAAATGCATCATGAATCGCGCGGGCGGCTTTAGCCATGTCAGCTTCACGGATCAGCACCGAAATGCGGATTTCCGACGTGGAAATGAGCTCAATATTCACCCCGGCATCGCGTACCGCCTCACAGAAGACGGCGGTAACGCCCGGATGGGAACGCATACCTGCACCGACCAAGGAAACCTTGCCAATCTGGTCGTCGTACAGCACATTCTTACACACGCCATCTACCTGCAGCTTTTTCAGCAATTCCATGGCGCGGGGGCCGTCGGCACGCGGGCATGTGAAGGTGATGTCGGTGCAGTTGTCCTCCAGGGAGGAAATGTTTTGCAACACCATGTCAATGTTGATCTCGCTATCCGCTAGCACACGGAATACTTTCGCCGCCTCACCGGGGCTGTCCTGCAAGCCCAGCACGGTGACTTTCGCCTCGGAACTATCGGTTGCTACACCGGTGAGTACTGCTTCTTCCACGGGGATATCCTCCATTGATCCAGCAACGAGCGTGCCGGGGTCATTACTGTACGACGAACGAACGCGGAGTGGGACATCAAAAGCGCGCGCATACTCCACACTACGCAGCACCAAAATTTTAGAACCAACCGCAGCCAGCTCTAGCATCTCCTCAAAGGAAAGCTTCTCCAACTTCTGAGCATTAGGAACAATGCGGGGGTCGGCGGTGTACACGCCATCCACATCCGAATAGATCTCGCACACATCGGCTTTCAACGCCGCCGCCAACGCCACAGCAGTGGTATCGGATCCGCCACGCCCCAACGTTGTCACATCGCGCGTGTCCTTATTCACGCCCTGGAATCCGGCTACGAGGCAAATCTTGCCGTTATCCAGCGCCTCCCGGCGTCACATCCACAATCCGGGCGTTACCATGCCGTTCCGTGGTGAGCCCCCCCGCCTGCGAGCCAGTAAACGACTGCGCCTCGGCCCCAAACGACTCAATGGCCATAGCCACCAGCGCATTGGATATACGCTCACCAGCGGTAAGCAGCATATCCATCTCACGCGCCGGCGGCACCGGGTTCACCTGCGCGGCAAGATCAAGAAGCTCATCGGTGGTGTCACCCATCGCAGAACATACGACAACAACATCGTTCCCCTGCTTTTTAGTGGCAACAATCCGTTCAGCAACTCGACGTATCCGCTCAGCGCTCTCCAGCGAAGATCCCCCATATTTCTGTACGATCAATGCCACTAGACAGCCGCCCTTTCAGCGTAAAACAATGTTACGTTTGTTCATCGTACCCAAGAATCAACTACGGTTAAGAAAGTGCAAAGCAATTTTATTGCTGTGCTGTTCGCACTCGCCTCCGCGCTCACCATCGCCTGGGGGACAGTCGTGCGGCACCGCATCGCCGAACAAGCCCCCGGTGACGGATCCAGGTTCACAAATGCCCCGATCCTTACCGTCATTAGCCGACCCCTCTGGTGGGCAGGCACAGGAACAGCCCTGCTTGGATACTTCCTGCAAACCATCGCCCTGGGCTTTGGCACGCTGCTGGTGGTGCAGCCAGTGCTGGTGCTCTCCCTCATGTTCACCCTTCCGCTTTCCGCGCTTTACGACGGCCGTCGCATCAGCAAAACCGAAACCTTCTGGTCCGGGGCACTCACCGTAGCGGTGGCCGTGTTGGTGATCCTCGGACGACCACTTCCTGGACTCACGCACCCGCCCCTTGAGCGGTGGGTACCCGCCCTATCGGTTGGCATCGTTGTCATGGCCGGCTTAGAACGCTTCGCACACATCCGACCCAACCGCGAAAAAGCCCTCATCCTCGGCATAGTCACCGGCGCGCTCTTCGGCTACGTTGCTGTGCTCTCCAAAGCAGCCGTGGAAATCTACCAGTACTACGGCGTGATCGGATTGATCACCAACTGGGAAGGCTACGCTCTGATCCTTGGTGCGACACTCGGAACCGCCGTGCAACAATCCTCCTTCAACGCGGGCGCGCTGAAAAACTCTCTGCCCGCCATGACCATTTCCGAACCCATCGTCGCCTTCAGCCTCGGCTACATCGTGCTTGGCGAAAAATTCCAGGTCACTGACCTCGGTTGGCTCTGGATGGCCCTCGCCCTGATCACCATGATCATCTCCACCGTAGTGCTGTCCCAGAAGAGCATGAAGGAGTAGGTTTCGGGGGCTGGCGTGCGAAGTATGTATACGCTCAGGTCCACAAACGAGCGTTTTCGCGCTTGAAGGTATACATACTTTACAGCGCACGTTAGCGGTGTCCTCAATTGCGGTAATAACCATCTCTCCCCCACCTGACCGACCTCTCCACAATCACCTCCCCCTTCCGGCGGAGTTTTTGCCCGCCGAAATTTCCCCTGTTCAGCCGATGTGCTGTGACCTGCCTTTTTGCCAAGCTTAATGAGTGTCAACATGACGGTTCTCAGGGTACTTTTCAGGGTGTTTTTCAGGGAAAACCCCGATGTTGACACATCCCCAACATAGATATGCTCAGTTGCATGTCAGCACTGTTCATACTGTTCAGAATTTTGAGGTGATTATTGTGTCGCGTTTGTTGTATCGGCTCGGTCGCGCCGCGTATACGCACAGATTGAAGTTTATTGCCATGTGGTTGCTGCTTTTTGCGGCGGCAGCAGTGGCGGCGGGGGCGTTGGCGAAGCCGCCGAGTAATTCGTTTAGCATACCTGGCGCGGAGTCGGTGGAAGCTCAGGAGGAGATTAGTCGGCGTTTCAACACGTCAGAAGATGAACTCACGGCTCCAACCGGCATGATTGTGGTCAAGGCGAAAGAGGGCACCCTCAGCGACCCGGAGCAGGCGGTGAAGGTTGACGCGATCGTCGATAAGCTGAAGCATTCGGATGCGCTGAAGAGCAAGGATATGATCGTGAACCCGGTGGCAGCGGACGCGGCGATGCGGCAGGGCAACCCTAACAGCGCAGACGTGGACGAGCAGTCGCCGCTGAGCCCGGATAAGACGACGGGGACTATCCAGGTGATGTTTGATGCAGCGAAAGCACAGGATGTTGACAAAAATAAGGTAGCCGATGTCACTAAACTACTGAAAGACAACGCGGATGGCCTGGACATCGCCTACACAGGCAACGCATTTGACGGAACAGAACAACTAGGCATGCAGAGCGAGCTGGCGGGTGTTCTCGTGGCAGCTGTGGTGCTGCTAGTCACGTTCGGATCACTGGTGGCTGCAGGAATGCCGCTAGCCACGGCAATCGTGGGCGTCCTGCTTGGTATGCTGGGCATTAACGCAGCATCAGGGTTGACCGACAGCATCGATCAGAGCACCGCAACCCTGGCCACGATGATCGGCCTGGCCGTGGGCATTGATTATGCGTTGTTTATTCTGTCGCGTTTCCGCAGCGAGTTGGTCCAGTATGTAGACGGCCATAACTTGACTCCTAAGGAGCTGGCACAACGTCTGCGCAGCATTCCCCGAGACGAGCGCGCGCATCTGGCGGGCCTGGCCGTGGGTAAGGCGGGCACGGCCGTGGTGTTCGCCGGACTGACGGTGATTATTGCGCTGGTGGCACTGGTGATTATCAATATTCCGAGCGTGTCCGCCATGTCGCTGGGTGCTGCAGGAACAGTGGCCATTGCCGTGCTGGTAGCTATCGGTTTGCTTCCCGCAATTCTAGGACTGTGGGGCACCCGTGCGTTTGCTGTCCGCACGCCCTTTATCAAGGCTCCCGACCCAGAGCAGGAGACCCCGACGATGGGTGCCCGCTGGGTGCGCATGATCCGCAAACACCCGGCCTTGTTCCTGGTGGCAGGCGTTCTTACCCTGGCGCTACTGGCTATCCCCGCTGCGCAGCTGCGCTTGGCCACGCCGACGGGTGGCAGTGCGGCCGCGCCGGGTTCGCCGAGCCGCACCGCCTACACCATGATTGAGGATGCCTTCGGCCCCGGCCGCCAGGCACCGATGATCGCGCTTGTCGACGTCGCGTCCCTCCCCGAGCAGCAACGCCCCGAGGCATTCACCACCGCCGTCCACGATTTCGCAGGAATGGATGGCGTGAAAAATGCCCAGGTTGCCGCAGTCAACGATGCTGGCGATGCCGCCCAAGTGATGATCATCCCCTCGAATGGCGCGACAGATAAACGCACTGTGGATTTGTTGCACAACCTGCGCGACCATCAGTCGGATTTCAAGGAACAGACGGGTGCCTCGTACCGCATCACAGGCATGGCACCAATAGTTCAAGATATTTCGGACCGGCTTTCTGGCGCATTGCTACCCTACGTTGCCATTGTCGTTGCGCTGGCGTTTGTGCTGCTCATGGTGGTTTTCCGTTCCATTTGGGTGCCTCTGATTGCCGCGCTGGGATTTGCACTGTCAGTGGCAGCAACATTTGGCATTACGGTGCTGGTCTGGCAGGAGGGTTTCGCCGGACTAGTCGCAGACCCGCAGCCCCTGATCAGCCAACTTCCGATCCTACTAATCGGCATTGTGTTCGGGTTGGCCATGGACTACCAGGTGTTCCTGGTCACCCGCATGCGCGAGGGGTACCACCACGGCATGAACGCTGGTTCTGCGGTGGTGTACGGCTTCAAACATGGTGCCCGCGTGGTCACAGCAGCCGCGTTGATCATGATCAGTGTGTTCGCCGCCTTCATGTTTATGGACCTGCAACTCATCAAAGTCATGGGGTTTGCCCTGGCCACGGCGGTGCTGTTTGACGCCTTCATTGTGCGCATGACCATCATTCCCGCCACCATGTTCCTTCTCGACGCCCGTGCTTGGAGCATTCCACGCTGGCTCGGCCGCCTACTCCCCAACGTTGACATCGAGGGAGAGAAACTTACCTCAGGGTTAACGTAAATTTTCAGGGTATTTTTCAGGGAAACCCCTGATGTTGACACGCCCCCAACATGGATACGCTCAACTGCATGAAAGCACTCATATCCCTGCTGGGGGTGATTCTTGCTGTGGCCTTCATGGCAAGCCCAGCACATGCTCAATCACATGAGAATGACCGTTACCAGAAACTTGCAGACGATCTTAAAACACCCGGTCTTGCGGTGGTCACCTTTGATGCCAACGGCGTGACCGATGAACACTACGTCGGTGTTGATTCAAACAGCAACCCCATCGGCCCGGATTCCCTGTTCATATGGGGATCCATTTCTAAATCGTTCACGTCCGCACTGGCCATGATGTTAGCTGAACAAGGAAAAATTGATCTCAATGCGCCCCTCACCAGGTACTATCCCGAATTCCAAGGAACAGCACTGGGCAATAATGGTGCCACCGTCACTGACCTCATACACCACACGGCAGGACTGCCCCGAGAACTCAATCCCTATCCCCACAACCTGCAAAGTGTCATTGACGGGGTAAAAGACCTACCATCAGTCGACCCGGTCGGCACGCATTCCTACTCAAACATCAGCTACATATTGCTGCAGCAACTGATAGAACGCGCCACTGGAGAATCGTATAGCACGCTGTTAGAAACCTACCTGGATCCGGCGACCGGCGTGACTCCTCTTAGCCGCGCAGCCACGATAAACAGCACTGTCCCCGCAGGCTACGCACCCTTCTTCACTGGAAACCTAGCGGTGCGGGAGCCTATTCAGGACTACGAAATCGGCGAAGGCAACCTCGCCGGGACTGGAAGGCAACTCGCCGACTACGGGGCGTGGCAACTCCGCCAACACCAAGCCGGCCAGCTACCAAGCACCTTGCCCAAGGTCTCCACCACTGATGATTACGAGTACGGCGCGGGGCTTTTCTACGAGCAGTTCGATGGAACACAGCTGGTATATCACAGCGGGGCTGTTCCTGGATTCAAATCCTACATGGGCTTCAATCAGCAAACCGGCAAGGGCGTCGTGGTGCTCTACAACGTCATGGGGATTCGTGATCAGATGAACAACAATGGCATCGTCACACCGGCACTGGTCTTCGCGGAGGAAACCCTGGGTGTGACGCCCAAGCAACAATCCTCCAACACCCACTGGGGTGACGTGATTGTGTATACCCAAACCGCGCTCATTGTGCTTGCTCTGCTGACCATCGGCCGCGTGATATACACGTGGGTGCGCCGCACTCCCCCGGCGCGCAGCACCAGGCGCAGGGTGATCACCATTGCCGCAGCTCTTGTACTAGGGATTGGCAGCGTGCTGACCCTCGTATTCGGACCAGTGGCTCTTCTCGGTTTCACGTTGCCGCTGTTGTATATAAGTGCCCCCGATTTCATGCTGCAATGTTGGATTCTCGCGGCGGAGATCGCCGTGCTCACCGGCCTGATCGTTATCCGTCAGATCGCCCAGGGAAAGACGCCCAGCATGTAGGCCCCAAACCACGCGCCCCACAGTAACCAGCTGATGGCAATGGTGATCTGCGCGGGCGTCGATAAGCGGCGAGCAAAGAAGAACACCAGCGGAAGGAGCAGTAGATACGCCGGGATGAGTAGGCGTGGGCGGGAGTGCATAATGCCGTCGGAAAGCAGGATGTTGGCGGCGACGGCGGCGCTGAACACCCAGATTTGCCACGGTAGTTTGCGGAAACTCCCGGCAACAATGAATACAAAGGCGATCATAACGGCCACCGAGAGGAAGTAGCCTAATTCACGGGAGGCAAACATGGTGAAGGTGGCGAATTTCCAGGTGGCTATGCCCCAGTCGAACGCGGAATTCCAGCCCTCGCGCTGCATGCCGAAATAGCCGCCAATGTGGGTGAGGTAGCTGGAGGACCACCACAAATACCACAGCAAACCCAGGGGTGAAAGCAGAGTCGCGAGCCAACCTCGCCAGTTTTTCCGGTCGGTGGTGAGCACGGCCAGGAACAGCACCAACATCACGTCCACGGCGGTAATGCGGGTCAGGCCGGTGGCAAAAACAAGGAGCCCGGCGAGCAACCAGCGGCGGTCCATAATGGCCACCAGAGCCCAAATGGATAGCGCCCCGAACAGGGATTCCGAATACGCCATATTGAAGGTGATGCCCATGGGCACACCGGCAATAAGAACAGCCGCGAGGATGCGGGCGCGCTGGCTTTTAGCACCCCAGTGGTTAATGCCGGGAATGCGGTTGACTAGGGCCATGACACCGGCGATCATCACCACGCCAAGAAGGAAATTCACACCATACGCAATGGTTTCATGGTGAAGCCCCGTGATCGGGTGCAGCACCGCATGCAGTCCGCGCAACAGGTATGGAAACCCTGGGAAAAACGCCAGAGAGCGCTCGTAAACAGGCACCTCCACCACGGGTTCTGTGATGGCAAAGTAGCCGTCACGCGCGATGCTCACATAGTATTCCGCGTCCCAACGGTAGAACAGGGAATGCAGTGTGTAGCCGTTGGCGGTGGCCATCATGCCCATGATCACCAGTCGCACTAGTGAGGCAACGCTGAAAATGCCGAAAGCCCACAGCCAGTCCACTCGAGTTAAGCCCGCCGGGCGACCTGCGGTAACCGGGGCTGTGTGATCCAGGGCTGGGTAATCCGGGGGATCTGGGGCTTGTTGCGACACTGCCCCATTATCCCTTAAGCGCTATCCCCGTTGGAAGTGGGGTCGGGCGAAAAATCTCCATGCCTGATCCCATTTCTATGGTAGCTTTCTAGCTTTTTGCCCATATCACGGAAAGATACTGTAGGCTGAACAACATGCTGCGCGCACGTCTCCTCCTTCTGTGCCGCGGCGGGTCAACGGTCTAGAGCACGGCTGGCACCCCGTCGCGGAGTTCAGGCGCGCCAGCCGTGGCCCATAGGAAACTGGGTAACCAACCAATCCCCAAAGGAATTTTTTAAGCCATGGCCCCCTCTGATGCATTTATCTCCGCCCCGCGTGACATTTCCACCCCGGCCGGCCCCCGACCCGACGGCCAGCCCGCGTGGAATAAGCAACGCAACTCCTCTATGCCCGTGAAGCGCTACCATCCGTTTGAGGTTGAGGTGGAGAAAATCGAGCTGCCCGACCGTACCTGGCCAGACAAGGTGGTTGATTCCGCACCGCAGTGGTGTGCGGTGGACCTGCGCGACGGCAACCAGGCCCTGATCGATCCGATGAGCCCCGAGCGCAAGCGCCGCATGTTTGAACTGCTGGTGCGTATGGGCTACAAGGAGATTGAGGTGGGTTTCCCCTCTGCCTCCCAGACTGATTTTGATTTCGTACGGGACATTATCGAAAACAACCTCATTCCCGACGACGTGACCATCCAGGTACTGGTGCAGGCCCGTGAGCATCTGATCCGGCGCACCTTTGAAGCCTGCGAGGGCGCAAAAAATGTGATTGTGCACTTGTACAATTCCACATCGATCCTGCAGCGCAACGTGGTGTTCCGCAAAGACAAGGACTCCATTAAGAAGCTGGCTACAGACGCGGCGCAGCTGATCAAGGAGATTGCCACCGAGTACCCAAACACGAATTGGCGCTGGGAGTACTCCCCCGAGTCCTTTACCGGCACGGAGGTTGCCTACGCCAAGGAGGTGTGTGACGCCGTGGTGGAGGTCATGGATCCCACGCCCGAGAATCCGATTATCCTGAACCTGCCCTCCACTGTGGAGATGACCACGCCGAACGTGTACGCCGATGCCATCGAGTGGATGCACCGCAACCTGAATCGTCGGGATTCCATCATTTTGTCGCTGCACCCCCACAATGATCGTGGCACGGGTGTTGCCGCTGCGGAACTGGGCTACATGGCTGGTGCGGACCGCATTGAGGGCTGCCTGTTTGGCAATGGTGAACGCACCGGCAACGTCTGCCTGGTCACCTTGGGCTTGAACCTGCTGACCCAGGGTGTGGACCCCCAAATCGATTTCTCCGACATTGAGCAGATCCGCCGCACGGTGGAGTACTGCAACCAGCTGCGCGTGCCGGAACGCCACCCCTACGGCGGTGACCTGGTGTTTACCGCCTTCTCCGGTTCCCACCAGGATGCCGTGAACAAGGGTCTGGACGCCATGGCCGCGAAGCTGCGCCCCGGCGCGAGCCACACCGATGTGAGTTGGGAGGAACTGCAGGATATTGAATGGGAGGTTCCCTACCTGCCGATTGACCCGAAGGATGTGGGCCGCACCTACGAGGCCGTGATCCGCGTGAACAGCCAGTCCGGCAAGGGCGGTGTCGCCTACATCATGAAGACGGATCACGGTTTGACCCTGCCGCGTCCCATGCAGGTGGAGTTTTCCTCCGTGGTTCAGAACGTCACTGATGCCGAAGGCGGCGAGGTGGAGTCGAAGCACATGTTCGACATTTTCGCCCAGGAGTACTTGGATCGGACCACTCCGTTGGAGCAGGTGTCCATGCAGGTTGACGCCGCGAAAACGGAGAATGACACCGCCACCATTACCGCCCAGATCCGCTTCAACGGCAAGGACGTGACGGTGACAGGCACAGGTAACGGCCCGGTGTCTGCATATGCAAACGCCCTGGAATCCATTGGGGTGGACGTTGAGGTTCAGGAGTACACGCAGCATGCGCTGAGTGCGGGTGACGACGCCGCGGCTGCCGCCTACATCTACGCCGAGGTCAACGGCCAGAAGGTCTGGGGTGTGGGGATCGCCCGCTCCATCACCTACGCTTCCTTGAAGGCCGTGACGTCCGCGGTTAACCGCGCGCTTAGCTAGCCGCTACTTTTCCAGAAGGTCCGCCAGTTTCTTCTTTGCGCGGTGAATGCGCACTTTCACCGCAGAGAGGGAAGCATTCTGGTGGACCGCTATTTCTGCGTATGTTAGCCCCGCCACTTCCGCGAGGACGAGTGCTTCGCGGGAATCAGCGTTGATCTGTTGTAGTGCGATACTGAGTCGGTCATGGTCAGCAAGTTGTTCTTCAAAGGCGGCTGCTGTGTCCTCCAGTTGGATGAAATAGCCGTCTTCATCGTCGTCAATGGGTTTTTCTTGCTTGCGTTTGCGCACTAACGCTACGGCCGCGTTGCTGGCGATGCGGTAGAACCAGGTGCCAAATTTCGATTCGCCTCGAAAGCGAGACAGATTTTTCCACGTGGAGGCCAGGGCATGCTGAAGTGCGTCCTCTGCATCATGCTGGTTTTCGGTAATGCGCATGCACACGCTCCAGGCAATGTGTTGATACCTGGTGACAAGTTCCGCGAAGGCACGCTCGTCACCCTCGCGTGCTTTGCTTAGAAGCTCAGCATCATCATTCATGTACCCAAACAAACCTTCACTCGTATGCGCACACCACAAATAGAGTGGCGTCGCCGCCTATCAACCTCCTACCAACTTTAGCCTAGCTCAACCTATTTTGAAGACAAATGCATACAGCTTTTATGCTATCCATTGATGTCAAAGTCAATGTCTATGTCGTCAGCATCGAATCCATTGTCATCATTGTGATAGGTGACTGCACTGTGGTGGCCATCGGCGTTGTCGTGAAAAGTGTCGTCATGGGACGTGTCAAACGTGAGGTCGTGCTGCCCAAAGTCGCTGCTATCGTCCCCGTTGTCCGTATCATCAACGTCATCATGCGTGACCTCGTCATGAACCTGATCGTCGGCATCCGTGGAATCATCGGTTGCATCGGCGTCGATAAGCATGATGCTGTCGAAGTCGGTGTCGTCCAATGTGATTTCATCCGACTCGTCATAGTCGGGGACGATGGAGGCATCAATGTCCTCGTCGGGCATGGCGAGAGCGTCGGAGAGGATTCGGTCCCACACGGCTGGGTCCAGGGAATCCACTGGTAACGAAAGATCAGGGCTCAAGGGAGCCGCATCATCGTGTGGCATCGTCATCCTCCATCAACTCCAGAGCATGTGCATTTTACCGCAACGTTACTGAATAACATCACTACCTGTCACGTTAACAAAAGCGAGTTGCGGGTTGTCGCTAGCACCACCCAGATCAGGGTCGCCCTCAGTGGTGGCCACCATCTGGAAGCCGCTGTCTGCCCAGGCATCCTCAAACTGACTGATCGGGACCTGAGTGCCGTTTCCATCAGGGTTGCCTGGATCCTCCAGGGTGACCATGCCTGTATTGGTATCAATCTCAGTGACGACGAGCGCGTGATCTGGCATATTATCTTCGCCAGCCGCATCAGCGGAATCGCCCCACAGCTCGCCGGAATCCACGGCGGCAATCACGCCACAACCAGCGTCAAGGCGGGCTGCGAGGTCATCCATAGAACTCGTAACAGTCTCACAGGGCACGCCGGAGGCATCTAGCAATGTCTGAATATCCTCCATATACAAGCCTTCGGAAATGTCCTGCGTGAGGCCCATGTTGTACGCCTGGTCCACCATAACCTGCGGGTCGGTGATGCCAGCGTCAGAGAACTCGTTGGCAATAATAGCCACGGAGGTGGGGCCGCAATAACCGTCTACCTGTTGGTAGAACCAGTCAGAGTTCCACTCGTAGGAGTTGCCGTACACGCCATCATCGTCCAGTGCAGGCTCCTCCCCTGGAGCAGGAACATCAAGGGACGGGTCGGATTCGGGTGCGGGGTCAGGTGCGGGGGCGTCGATAACCGGATCATGGGTAGTTGGGTCATGGGTAGTCGGGTCATGGACTTCCGGTGCGGGGGCAGGGTCGGCATGACCGGGATCAGCATCGTCAATGTCCACGGTATCTGGATCCACCATGTTGGGGTCAGCAACGGCGGGGTCCTGCACGGCAGGGTCGTGTGTGGTCGGATCGATGGGATGATCGTGCAGATCAGGCACAACAGGGAGGCCGTCATCCGGGATATTGACAGCCGGGTCGTCGGCAATGGGATCCACGAACGGATCTGCGAAGGGGTGATCATGCCCCATATCGTCGAAGGACTCATTGAAAGAATCGTCTCCGAGGTCGCTCGGGTCAATGAGCGAGTTCAACTCATCGAACATGGAGTGGTCGTCATATCCGTCCATGGAGGTCATTACCGTTATTTCCTTGTGTGTTGCAGTGGGAAGGGGGGAGTGAAGGTCGAGCTGTTAGAAAGTGCCGTCCATACCAGCATCGTGCTGGACGGCGTCGTGTCCGAGGTTGTCAAAGTTATCCACAGAACCAACCGAACCATTGGCGTACGAGCTAGCATCCACGTTGGTGTCCATGATGCCGTCACCGTCGGAGTCGAAAGCTGCGTAGTCGAAGTTTCCATCACCGTTTACATCGTGATAAAGCACGTTTGCGTGACCATCCATGTCGGAGTCGACAGCAGCAACATCAAAAGTGCCGTCCTTGTTGTCGTCCATCAGCTCCACATCGGTGATGCCGTCGCCGTCCAAATCGATCTGAGAATCAACAACAACATTGCCCTCAACTGTGTCTTCCTGAAACACTTGGCCGGTTGCGCCGTCGGCGTAGCTGATCACGTCCATGTCACCGTCGTCGTCAATGTCGGACGATGCAACCACAACATTGCCCTCTGCAGTGGTGACGGCCGTTTCAAACGTGCCGTTGCCATCTAGGTCAACGTCGGTGAGAATAACTTCACCCTGGCCGTCGAGATAATCGATCTGCTGCACACCATCGGTGGTGGAATGCACTACGTCAATGCTGCCGTCGCCATCAACATCGCGGCTGGACACGTTCTGCGCATTGCTTGGATTCGGGTCTGCGATCAGAACATCATCCTGGGAGTAGTCCGGGCTGAAACCGTTCGAAATATCTGGTTCAGGCTGGCTGGACATGTGATCGACAGGAGTTGCGCTTGCTGAACCTGAACCGGCCGAGCCTGCGCCAGCTGAGGAACCAGCAGCGGCAGAAGAGCCTGCTGCAGCATCGGAGGAGCCAGCGGACGATCCGGCGGCGTCGGAGGAGCCAGCCGAGGAACCACCGGCTGCATCGTGGATGGCAGAAGAACCGGCTGCTGCTTCAGCGTCGCCTGAGGAGCCAGCGGATGACCCGGCAACGTCAGAGGAACCTGCCGATGATCCACCTGAACTGGTGAAGCTACTAAACGCGCTCTGCGCACCATGGATAGCTGCCTCGATGTTTTCCTGCATACCCTGCACTGGATTGTCGCTCATGAATATTCCTTTCTTGTTGGCAGGTCCCGCTTGTTACGGTCTTGGTTATGACCGTCAGCGCTGGCGAACCTATCTGCTGGACACTACTTAGACACGCCGTAGCTACAGAAAGTTACAACCGATGATCATTTTTATTTTGGGAACCTAGCTACATCAGTCCGGCCGCCTGGAGATAGGCCTTTGCAGATTCCTTGTCCTTCAGATCAAAGCTGGTCAGGATGAGGTTTGTCTCAGTACTGGAGTAGGCCAATGAGTATTTGTTGTTGCTACCGGACGTTGCGGTGTCAGAGTAGATAAACGCAGCTGCGGTTTTGTTGCTGTTTTCCAGGGTTTCGGTGTCTTTTTTGCGTGTGTCGTACCAGCCTTCAGTGATACGACGACGCTCAATATCCGAGCTGTCAGGGTCAATGTTGAACGTTACTCTGGGAACCGATGTCGAGTCCCCAGCGAAATAACCATACGCGGAACTTCCTTCCTTGATCTGGCATTTAACTTTCAGTCGACCAGTCTCAGTAGTTCCGTCGAGTTCGCATTTATCCAGACTTTCCCTGAACTTGGACGGGGCAGCGGCAATCACTGCCTCACGACTCACCAAGTTGCCCGCGCTTGCACTGCTAGTAGCCGCTGCGGTTGGTTGTGTCGTGGTCGTTTCCTCCGAATTACGGTTGCCCAACAGATACAAGGTCGTTGCACCAATCGCTGCCACTGCAACAACCGCTGCTGCTGCAATGATCAGGTTTCTGCGGGTTTTCGTGGGCGCGCTTGTCGACGCCGCAGGGGTCACCGAGGCTACCTGCCCTGCGGGTGCTGTCGCAGTGGGCGTTGATGCACCGTAATTCGTTGTGCCATAGTTCGGAGTACCATAGCCGGATGACCCGAAGTCCACTCCACCCTGAGCCGGTTCTTGCATAGTCGGGGCATCTGCACCCATGTTGTGCGGGGTCATGCCGCGAATGATGGGGCCTAAGGCGGAAATGGCACCTTGAGCGACCACGGTTTTCGGGTCATCCAATGTGGCGAGTGGTCCAAAATTCTTGAGGCGGTCTTGCACAAGCGGAATACGTGACGAGCCACCGGTGAGATATAACGCAACAAGATCCTCAGCGTTGGTGATTCCCGCGTCGGCAAGCGTGGCTTGGGTCAATGCCGCAGCTTTATCCAATGCGGGGGAAATAATCTCTTCAAATTCGGCGCGAGTGATCTGAAAACGTTCGGTCTCACCACCGCCGCTGACCACTACCGTGGCGTAGGAAGCCTCAGAGAGAAGTTCCTTAGCACGGCGGATGGAATCTTCCAGCGCGTGGCGTTCCTGCAGAGGTGCCTGGGTGCGGAAGTAATCCAGGAGTTCTGGGTTGCGGTCATCAAGCTGCTGGTCAACCCACCTGCGCATCATCGCATCGAAGGTTTTTCCACCCAGTGTGTTATCGCCGCGGGCAGCAATCACATCGAAGGCATCATTGTCATTGGCTTCCAGCACCGCAACGTCCAACGTGCCGCCACCGAAGTCGAACACAGCGATGCGTTGCCCCGGCTGCAGGGCTTTTGCTCGGGAATAGTAGTGCGCGGCAGCCTGAGGCTCGGAAATGGTGGTGATTTTCGCTGCCGACAAGCCCAGTTGGGCAGCGGCATCCAGCAGAACCTTAATCTCATTGGAGGACCACGCCTCCGGGTGGGTGAGCACCAGTTCTGAAGGCTGTACGTTGCCATGTTCGCGGGACACGCGCTGCACTACGGAGGACAACACCGCAGCAACCGGCATGGAGGCGGACAGATCATAGCCGTTGACCTGGAACATTTGCTGCGGGATCACGCGCTTGGGTGCCGGAATGAAACCCGCAGGGTTGGACTCAGCCTTGTCCATAGCGACGTCGCCAACGTCGATCTGCTCAGGTGATTCGACGTACACGGACGAGGACATAGTAGTGCGGTTGTGGCTAAGATTCACCGCCTCAACGGTTCCCTTGACGGGGTTTGTGTGCGCCGCCGCCGTGTTGGAGGTTCCAAAGTCAATGCCAATGGTCCAGTTTGTCCCGGACATGTAGCCGCCCTTTCACAATGTTCTTTGTAGATAAACGCAACACCAGGGAGACCCCAACTACCAGCGGGGTCTCCCGATGCCTCTAGTTTTTGACGTTTTCGATCTTCTGATCAGCTTTCTTCAGAATCTCATATTGTGCTGCGGCCATCTGTGAGACTAGCTGCTTCTTTTCAGCCTTGTCTTGCGGTTTGTTGGTGTAGGTGCGGTCGCTAACATCAGCAACATAACGGCCATTAGTCACGTAACAAGCATATTGAGTACCATTCACCTCTTCATTCTCGGTACAGCTAGTACCTGGAACGCCCTGCGGTTCATCGTACTGTTTTGCCCCGGCTTGCAGATCGTTGGACATGAAGGAGTTGAGGATCGCTTGGGCACCAAAATCATTATCGGCACGGAACACAAGCGAGACCGCCTTACCATTCTTCACTGATCCAGCTTGCGTAATAGTGTCGTAGATGTTTTTGGTATTGGAGTACAACGCTGCTGTACCACGCGGACCATACGTACCTGGGACCTGCGCAGAATCCCCCTCACGTTTTTGCAATGCATAGATGGCAATGTTGTTGGGATCGTGGGGTGGATACTTTGTAGCTTTACCGTATCCTGCTGGAGTTTTTATGCCCGGGAACTGCTCCAGCAATGGAATCTGCTTGTCGTAGGATTTTTTAACATAGTCTCGACTCCATTGTTCCTGACCAACAGGCGTCGATGTCCATGTATAGACTACATACTCATTGTAGGGAGTAAACGCGCTATAGTCTGTCTCTCCTGTACTCTCCGATGTATAATGCGCTGCGTAAGTGTTGGGCATGTTGGGGATAGAGTCTGGTACATAAGACACAGCCAACTCATTTTCGGCGACAGGCGCGGTAATTTCCTCGGCCAGCTTCTGCGCCACCTCTTGCGCGGTTGCAGGGCTGTCATAGCGCAGCACTACCTGAAATGTGGTCGTCGCTGGATCCACAGCCCGAGCTTTGGGGGCTTCCGCGGAATTATAGTAGCCGGATTGCAATCTGTCGTCATACGCTTTCAACATATTGACAGCCCGATTGGATGCAATCAGCCCCAAGTTACCCGCACCGAAAACTGCGCGGCCACCTTTACCTTTACTCAACACAGGATCAACTTCATACGGCATGGGCACATACTCTGCCAGCAAAAACGACTCAGTAATGTGACCAGTTTCTGGGGTGGGATCCGGTATCGGTTTGAGTGGCTCCGTCTTGAATCCGCCGGTGTCAAAAGCTTTGGCGGCGTCCGACTCCTTTCCTGCGCCGACAGCGTCGGTAGCGGTGGATGTCTGCCCGGTCGAGCCGTCCTGAGACTTGCTTAACGGGTTAGGCAAGTTTCCGCAAGCAGATAGCAGCGTAACGCTGAGCAAAGCTACGACGCTGGCCTTCAGCTTCTTCATGGCGTCTCCTTTTTGAGATAAAAAGTACAGATAACATCTTAGGCTGTCAGCCCTCAACATTTGCTTGGATGCGCATAACGTGCGAAAGGTTACAGTCACCTTAATTTTTCGATAGGGTAAATAAGCGAATCGTGCCATCACCGAAAGTGACACATTGTGAAAACAGAGATACGTACAGGTCAAGAGGCTGATCACAGCGACATTGAAGACCGCGCAACCAAGCTCCTGACAACCATTACCGATAAAATCCTGCGTCAATACAAGCTTGATGACATTAGCGATCTTGCCGTCGCCCGCGCATCAAGCACGCAGCAAACACGATCGGTCGTTGTTGTTGGAGAGGTTAAACGCGGCAAAAGTTCTCTGGTAAACGCGATCGTCGGCAAGCGAAATGCCTCACCTGTGGGCGTGAATGTCACAACATCAACGGCGATTGCTCTGACCTCCGAGACGGATGAGTTACGGGAGGGCCAAGCCTGCCTGTTCTACCCCAACGGTGAAAAAATCGTGCGCCTCAATGAGGTGGGTGAATGGATCAATGCTGGTGCCGTGCGTGCCGCGCAGGAGGACGCGGATTCCCTGCCCACCCGCGCCACCATTCCGATCCGCAGGATGCCGCTGGAGGGTGTCACCATTGTGGATACCCCGGGTGTGGGCGGGCTGGACCCGAAGCTGTCGGCGCTGGCGAAAGTGTCGGTGGACCAGGCGTGTGTGCTGGTGATCGTGTGCGATGCGTCGACCACCATCACGAAGCCCGAGATGGATTTTATCCGTGATACCGGTTCCGAAATCGAAGCCATCATCGTGGCCGTCACCAAAACCGACAAGCATCTTGTGCGTTGGCAGGAAATCGTGGAGCAGAACAAGAAACTCCTGCGTGAGCACATCGGCCGCGACATTCCCGTGGTGGGCGTGTCCAGCCTGCTCGCAGTGATTGGTTCGGAAATGTCCATGGCGGCAGGTGGCGGCAAAGTGCTGGAACTATCCGGCATCAACGACCTCAATGCGCTGATCGCCGGCAAATTCCGCATCGCCGAGCATCTTCCGCTGGCCAATGGCCTGCGCATCGCGACCAAAGGACTCCGCGACCTCAGCGAGGACCTGCAGCAACGGCTGGAGATTCTGCGGGAAGGCGACGCCGCCGTCCCCGACCTATCCAACCGGCTCGAAGAACTCAAACAACTCAAAAAAGAAGGCGAAAGCTGGGACTACTACCTCGGCCGCGACCTCACCCTCATCCGGCAGGAGTCCATGGACCAGCTGGAACAAAAACTCGATGCCATCCGCGAATCTTGGACCGAGCGCATCAACAAAAACGGCATGGCCGTGCTGCGCAAAAACCCGCAGTACTTCACCGCAGAAATGGAACGCGAATTCCAGACCGCCATCGGCGAAACACTCACCTACTTCTCCACCGAGCTGGAAAACAGGATCGTCAAACCCAGGTTCGTTGACTCCGACGTCATCTGGGAACAAATCAGAAACGAAGTCAGTTCCGCCTTCACCGGAAAAGAACTACAAACCCACGCTGTACAGGCAAAACGACAAGGGCTTCTCGACCCCATGATGCTCATGATGGGCATGTCCGGCGGCTCCATGCTCGGCGGGGTGATCGGCACCATGGTGAGCTTCACCGGCCTTGGAGCCATCGTCGGCGTCAGCTGGGTGGCCTTCAACGTGGGCTTCCGCGCCATGCGCTCCGGCAAAACCAACCTGCTCAACTGGATGCGCGAAACCACCGCCACCTCCAAAATGTTCACCTCCAAAATCCTTGAAGCAGCCATTGCTAACGCCCGGCCCGCCATCCAACTCCGCTACCGCGAATACCTCAAAGACATGCTGGACACCACCCAAAAACAAATCCAGGAAGCCGAGCGTGTGGCCAAAGCCGATCAGGCCAGCCGCGAGAAGCGCAAAAAGACGCTGGAAAAGAACATCACCATCATCAACAAAAACATCACCGCGGCGGAAAAAATGATCACCGAACTCACCTCGCAGGTAGCCCGCCGCGGACAGCAAGGATAAGCCGAGATGGACCTCACATCAATCGCACTCAACCAAGCCCTCGACTACCTCGGCACCTTCAGCCCCGCGCTGTACGACGAGGCACAACGCATCCGCCACACTCTCGATGCCCCGCCACGCATTGTGGTGGTCGGGCGCCTCAAATCAGGCAAATCCACGCTGGTCAACGCCCTGATCGGGGCTCCCGTGGCCGAAACCGCTGCGCTCGAAGCAACCAATGTGGTCACCGTCTTCCAATACGGCGCACCCGACCGCGCCGAAGCCGTTCTTCTGAACGGCGAACGCCTGCCCATCACCATCCAGCGCGGCGAAGTGGCGGCACTCCCCGCGCCTGTTGAAGAAATCAGCTTCATCCACCGCTGGATGCCTACCGCCTCCATTAAAGACTTCTCGCTGATTGACACCCCCGGTCTTGCCACGTTGACCGTGGAAAACGAACAACGCACCCGGCGCATCCTCATCGACGGCTACGAACAAACCAAAGCCATGTCCGTGGATGCCGACGCCGCCGTCTTCCTGTTCGATGCCACCCCGCGCATGGACGAAGTGAAGTTCATTAAGGATTTGGGCTTCACCTCCCTGAACACACTCGGTGTGCTCTCCCGTGCCGACTCCTTCGGTGAAGGCGCACTCGGCGAACGCGACCCCCTCGACCACGCACGCCAACACGCCGACACCCTGGCCGCGCAACTCTCAAGCTCCGTGCTCACCGTTATCCCCGTTGCTGGATTGCTCGCCGAAACCTCTCACACCGGTGTAATCACGGAAAACGACGCCCGCGTCATGGCCAGCCTCGCCGAGGCCACCGAATTTGACCTTATTGACATTATTGCTTCTGGAGGTGACGCTGCTGGGAGTGGTGCCGGTGGGACGCAGCAGCAGGAGATCTGCAGACGCGTTGTAAAACTCATTGGCGAATATGGGCTATTCCGCGCCCGCAACGTCGCCCGCCGAGGTGCCAGCGAACTCAACGAATGGGCCACCACCAAATCCGGTGTGCCCGAACTGCGGCAATTACTGGTCACGCGCTTTGGCAAATTCGCCACCACACACCGTGCGGGGCGCATAGTCAAAGAAATAGAAAGCCTGGCCTTTAGTAGGCAACACCCCAAAGACCAGATACTCAACCTGGTCTCCACCATGCGCACCGACCCGCGCCTGATCACCGTGTTCCTGCTCCTAGATTTGAAGGCAGTCCAAGACACCAACCCCAACACCCAGCTCATCCAAGAACTAACCCGACTGATCGCCGGAGACACCTTCCAAGAAAAACTTGGGCTCCCCGTTACGGCATCAATGTGGGACGTAGTGAACACCGCCCAGCAGAAACTCCAATGGGCGCACATGGAATCCCTCTCCGCCCTCACCCCCGCCGAAGACGCAGCACTCGTGACCATCCAACGCGCCTACAACGACCTCATCCGCATGGCGCAGGGGCAGTGAGGGGTGCGTTATTTGCCTAACGCACCCACTGCTCGTATGAAATCTGGCATTCCTGTTGATGGGTTGTCGTTTGAGAAAGCTGTGCCATTTTTCTTGTGCCTCACACCCAGCTTTTCATCCTGATAGTTCACTCGCGGAAGCTTACATAAGGCCAACCCCACCAATCACTTCATCCGAGAAATAGTTCCATTGGTTTATCCCCTGGGATAGACACCAACTTTTCAGGCATGCTATAGTCATACTTATTTCCAAACACCTTACCAGTCCAGCCTAAAGCCCTTCAGGCGTCGTCAGAACATCAGAATATAGCAGCCACAAAAAGTCATACTAATCAAGAAAATCGCGTTAACTAAATTGTTTTAGAAATATTAAATATTGCGGAAGAATAAAATGGAAAATTTCAAACATAATCCAACAGATACCGAGCTGGAAACCATCAAACGTCTCGTTGATAAGTCAATTCATCTTGCAATTGAGCTCTATAACCGCCCCACACTACCCAACAGAGTAGAAGCTTGTTCCATGATGCTAGCAAATGCTTGGGAACTATTGTTGAAAGCATATCTAATTAGAACTAAAGGGGAATCAGGAATTTTCTACAAAGACAAGCCAAATCGATCATTAGCGCTTTCCGACTGCATAAATCGAGTTATGGATAATGAAAAAGATCCAGTACGTCGAAATATTCGAGAGCTTGCTCAACTTCGCAATGATTCCACTCACTTCATTGTTGATGAATACGAGATCATCTATGGACCCATCCTGCAAGCAAATGTAGAAAATTATGTATCAAAACTTGAAGAACTCCACAATTTTTCTATCACTAGCATACTACCTAAGAGGAGTCTAATTCTTCCCATCGCTGGCGATCCTCTTGATGAAGAAGCCATCACCAAGAAATATGATGAAAAAACCGCCGAGAAATTCTTCAAAAACTATCAACGAATCAATCAATACATTGAAGAAGATACAAGTAAAGCAAAATTT
>ERZ772974.437-NODE-437-length-31894-cov-8.247998_pt1 | contig 31894 bp, 32 predicted proteins | sample MGYA00580671_ERZ772974 | MGnify/ENA primary metagenome ERZ772974 (study PRJEB29015, sample SAMEA2738065) | human oral metagenome | biome: human oral; feature: human-associated habitat; material: saliva | place: China | collected 2218 ... | reverse complement strand
GGCGGGACGCCTCGCCCAGCGGCGCGCTGCCGGGCCCCGAGGTGGCCGGTGGTGGTGTGTCCGGGGTGGAGCCTGAGCCGACCACGGAGCCGTCGAGGCCGCAGGAGCCTCGTGAGCGCCCTATCGGAGCCTCACCCGACCGTGGGCGTGGATCTGGCGTGAAATCCTCTTCACGGGCCTTACAGGCACCTTCTGAGGGTACTTCTGAGGACAGGCGGGTCGTCGATGGCCCTGTGGGTGGTGATTCGGGGTTGCCGGCTGAGGTTCGTGGCCTGCTGGGGTCGTGCCTGCCGGCGAGCATGCTGAGGGTCGCGTCGGATCCGCAGGGTGCCTTGGAGGTGGCTGGGCTGCTGCGGGAGCGGGTTGAGGCCGGCTGGAGGCCGGGTGAGATTCGTTCGGCGCTGGATGAGGACCTGCCTGAGCCGGTGGGGCACCTGTCGCGGCTGGTGGCCTGGCGGTTGAGGCACAAGGTGGATCCCGCTTTGGCGCCGGTGGCGCTGGTTGCGGCGGGTGACGGTCAGGTTGAGGTCGCCCGGCGTGCGGTGAGGGTTGTTGAGCCGCCGCGGACACGGGAGCAGGAGCTGGCTGAGCGGGCCTGGGATCAGGTCAGGCGTGAGCATCCGGATGTGGGGCGGGCCAGGCAGATGAGCCTGGCCGGCGAGCTGGTTGAGCAGTGGAGACAGGCTGAGGTTGAGGTTGGGGAGGTTGCGTCGTGAGTGAGGAGACTCGGGTGTCGTGGCCGGTGTGGGTGGAGTCCTTGGAGGGGCTTAAGCCTGCGGATACGGCTGTGGTGATGGAGCTGGCGCGGTTGGCTGACTGGCGTGGTGAGGTGATTGCGTCGGTGGCCTGGTTGGCGGCTCATGCGCACGTCTCGGAGCGGTCGGTGAAGCGGGCTCTGGCCAGGATGGAGGATCGGGGTGTTCTGGTTCGTCGTCTTCGTCGTCGTGGGCAGCGTCAGGGGGCGAACCTGATTCGTCTGCTGCCTGTGGAGACGGGGGCTGACGAGGATCTGGATGAGGACGTGCGGGTGTACCGGTTCGCGGTCCCGGATGTTGACCCAGATGGGCCGTGGGTGGTTACCGGGGACAACCCGGGGCTGAGGGAGGCCGTCCTGGGCGCTATCGCTGAGGAGTGGGTTGGTGAGTCGATGGCTGTGGTGGCTCGGAGCCTGGACAAGGCGGTGGAGCGTCAGTTCGCGGGGTCGGTGCATCAGGGGATGCGGTTTGGTGGGCTGAGTCGACGTGAGTCGAAGGCAGACACGATGGGCTGGGCCTGGGAGGTGATGCGTTTGAACGCCAGGGCGATCGCGATCGCGGACTCGCCGTGGGCGATGTGGACGCGGATCACAAGGACAGCGACTTTGGAGGGGCGTGACTACCTGCTGCCCGAGGGGGTGTCGGTGACGTCGGTGGAGCCGGGACTGGTGCCGGAGGGTAGCGGCCTGCCGGGTGAGCTGGTGGTGTCATCGGTGGGGCTGGATGACTTCCAGGTGGTGATGTCTGGGCTGGTGAATGCTCTGGTGGATGCGGGGATGGCGGAGCCGTTGGCGTGGGCCGGAACGCGGAGGGTCACGGAGCTGGCTTTGGCGTGGGGCGAGTCGAGGCGGCAGACGGCCGCGGCTAATGACTCTCGTCTGGCGGATCTGGGGGCGTCGAAGGCGTGTGCTCGGGCGTGGATGACGTTGCTGATCGGGTCGCGTCGGGGTACGAAGGCGCCGATTGTGGCGCTGGGGTCTGAGGAGCTGGCGAAGCGGGCTCAGGAGGTGGTGAAGGCGTTCCAACCAACCACGTAGATGTGATTGCTGCCACATGTAGTTTCAGGGTGACACAGTGTCACCCTGAAACTTTTTCTTCTGGTGGTGGGGATTTTACTGGGTGAGCTGGTTGTAGAGCTGGTTGATGGCCTGGGTGGGGTCGATGTTGATGTCGTCGGGGTACCAGGGGGTGGAGGCGCTGGTCTCGAGGGTGTACCAGAAGCGGATGCCGGTGGTGGGTTCGGGGTCGGGTGGGACGACTCTGTTGAGGTCTTTGGCGACGGTGAGGTAGCGGTCGCGGGCCTGGGCGTAGGTGGTGGGGGGCTCGTCGGCGTAGATGGGGCTGACCCAGATGTCGTCGACGCCGTCGTTGGGGTCGTCGGCCTCGAGGGTGACCGCCCAGGTGCCTTGGGTCTTGATGTTGGTGAGGGTGGGTGTGGTGGTGATGGCTGGGCGGCCTAGGACGCGGGGGTCGGCGTGGTCTCCGCTGATGGTTGGGGTGGGGTGGGTGGCGAGCTCGGTGCGGGCCTTGGCGAGGATGGCGTCGAGGTCGGTGTCGTGGTCGACGGGGGTCCAGGTGGCTTGGGCGAGGAGGGAGAGCTGGTAGAAGAAGCTGGCTTCTTGCTCGGGGATGACGACGGCCATGTCGGCGAGGCGGGTCCAGTAGTCGGAGGCGTTGTCGGGGACGGGTTGGATGAGGCGCTGGTAGAGGGTGACCGCGGCGAAGTGTCGTGACTCGTGGAGGGGGCAGTAGTAGGGCTTGGTGTCTGGGTTGTTTCCTCGTGTGACTGCCCAGTGGTGCTGGACCCCCGCTACCGCCATGGCTTGTTTCCCCCTGTTTCTACTGTGTTTTGTGTGTGGTGGGCACCACGGTACCGGAGGGTGGTGGTGTCTCCTTCTGTTGACCACGGGTGTCGTGCGCCCACGTCGTACGAGCTGGGTATGAGTGCGAATCCGTGGCTGAGTCAGCAGCAGGAGCCGGTTGAGGAGGGTCCTGCGCCTGTGGTGGAGGCGGTTGCTCCTCGTGCGTGGGCACTGGGGGTTGTGTCTCCTGATGTGCCTGAGCCTGTGGGTGCGGTGGAGACGTTGGCTGTGCGTGGCGCTCGGCGGTGGCTTGTGGGCGCTCATGGCGGTGCAGGCGTCTCGACCTTGGCGAGGTTGCTGGGGTGGGGGGACGCGGAGAGGTCCTGGCCGGTGCCTGCGGTGCCTGGGGAGGAGCTGGAGGTGTGGGTGGTGGCCCGTACTCATGGTGCTGGGATCACGGCGGCGCAGGACGCTGCTGTGGCGTGGGCCGGCGGCCGTGTGCCTGGTGTGGAGCTGGGCGGGATCGTCTGGGTTCCTGACGCACCGAAGAAGCTCTCGCGCGTCTTGCGCGAGCAGAAGGTCCACGTCAGTGGGGCCTTCCCTACCAGCGTGACTCTTCCGTGGGTGGAGGGGTGGCGTGAGGAGCCGGCGGCGCAGCTGCAGGCGGCTCCTGGAAACGTGCGGCGGGCACTGAAGCCGCTCGTCGCCGAGCGAAAGGAAGACAAGTGACTAGTTCGATCATGGAAGCAGGCGTCGTCAGCGCGATGAGGGTGATGCCGCTGATCAACCCGTCGCCGGTGGCGCCTCCAGGAGTCTCGGAACCGGTGAACACCTTCTTCGGCTACCTGAAGTGGGGGCTGGGGATCATCTGCTTCCTGGTGCTGATGCTTCAGGCGATCTGGTTGATCCTGTCCTCCACCGGGCGCACCAACCAGGGTGCTGAGGAGTTCGTCGACAGGTTCGGCCGCATCATCCTGGGTATCGGCCTGGGTGCGGGTGCCTCATCACTGACGATGCAGTTCTGTGGGGTGTGATGACGGTGAGCAGGGAGGAATCTGAGCAGGGGACGCAGGCTGCGGAGCGGCAGTCTTTCGGCGAGCTGATGCAGTCCAAGACGTTCGTTGCCGCGCTGGTGTTCGTGCTGGGGCTGGCTGCTGGTCTTGCCTGGATCATCGGGGACCGCGTGATCAATGGCCGGCCGGCGGCCGATGCGAGCCCGTCGGCGACCAGCTCGCCGACGGCGGGTGGTGGGGCGACGCCTTCTGGTGCTGGTTCGGCCGGCGTGGGCGGTGATGCGCCGTCGGTGTGCTCGATGGAGGCTGGCGACCAGACCCTGCCGTCGGGTGCTTTGGAGTTCCGGACGATCCAGGTGGGGGGCTCCTGGGGTGTGCCTGAGGTGGCGGGCGCGGGCCCGGGGATCACGACAGGTATCACGCGTTGTTTCGCGCACTCCCCGACGGGCGCGCTGGTGTCCTCGGTGAATTTCATGCGCTGGTTCTCGTCCCAGGAGCGCCTGCCGGAGGTGACTCGGACGCTCGTGGTTGACGACAGCAACCGTCAGCGTCTGCTCAATCAGATCGACGCTGGGTGGGACGGGTCGACGACTCAGCCGCAGACGATTCGGGGGTACCGGCTCGAGGTGCACAGCCCTAATGAGGTGCTGGTGACTCTGGTGACGTCGCTGAACCCGAACGATGACCGGTTCGTGTCGTGGCGGCTGGTGATGGTCTGGAGCGGTGGGGACTGGAAGGTGCAGTCCCCGAGCTCGGACTCCTGGGGCCAGGAGCCACTGGAGTCGTTGGCCGGGTTCTCGACCTGGACCGTCAAGTGACACGCACGCACAGCCAGAGGTTGGGAGAGGAGGTGGGCAGTCTTGTCTGACTGCTGGTTCTACCAGGTGCAGTGCCAGGCGACGGAGGCGGCGAACAAGGTCGCTGAGAACGTGGTCATCACGTGGGCGCGTGCGCTCCTGGATTCTTTGGAAAAGATCATGATCAAGGTCGGCACGTTCTGGATTGATAAGAGCACCGCCCACATCGGTGGTGAGGGCTCAGCGGCATGGGACGTGCGGTACTTGACGGCATGGCTGTCCGGGGTGGTGTTCTTCGGGTCGCTGATCATGGCCGCGATGATGCTGATGCTGAACTCGAGGGGTGATGACATCCGGAAGATCATGATGGGGATCATCAAGATGGTGGTCGTCTCAGGTGCAGCCTTCAAGGTGATTGACCTGATGATCGATGCCAGTGACGCGTTCTCCAAGTGGGTGATTGAGACCGCGATCGGGGCCGCAGACGGTAAGTTCGTGACGAAGCTGCTCAACGTCGCCTCGATCCAGCCCAATGGGATCGGCTGGGCACTGATCGCGCTGGGCTGCCTGGTGGGGATTGCGGCCAACCTGATTCAGTTCGCGATGATGGAGTGCAGGGAGGCGATCCTGCCGCTGGTGGCGGGGATCATCCCGTTGGCGGCTTCAGCGGCTCTGACGGACTGGGGTCAGCAGTGGCTGAGGAAGACCACTTCGTGGGTGATCTCGTTCATCATGATGAAGCCGGCCGCGGCGATCATCTACGCGGTCGCGATCAAGATGGTCTCCGGAGCCAGCCTGGATCCTGCTCAGAGGTACAAGCAGCAGGCCAATCAGGTGATCGGGACGGTTACCAGGGTTGTTCCCAGTGAGGTTTCCGTTGGGGAGGACATGGGGATGTTTATCCGGGGCCTGATCATGATGGTGCTGGCTGCTGTGGCGCTGCCGGCGCTGATCCGCCTGATCACTCCAGCGGCTGAGGCTATGGGTGTAGGTGGCGGTGCTCTGGCAGCGACCGCTGGTGCCGTGTCGGTGATAACCGGGGCGATCAGGGTGGCTCGTTCCACCGGCGGCTCTGGTTCGGCCGGGCCGCCTGGGAGTAGCGGAGCCAATGGCACTCCTGGGACCCCGGGACCAGGTGGAGCCATGGGGCCGGCCGGCAGCGGCGGTACGACCGGCGCGGTAGGGACCGGTGGCGCTACGGGAGCGGCCGGCGCGGCCGGTGCCAGCGGCGCGACCGGGGCTACCGGCGCTACGGGTGCAGCCGGAGCCAGTGGCGCTGGCGCCTCTGGTGCTGCTGCGGGTGCTGGGGCTGCGGCTGGGCCTGCGGCTGTGGTCATGGTCGGTGCGGAGGCTGCCCACAAGGGTGTCCAGGTCGCTCGGTCGACTGGTAACGCGGCCGCCGCCAGTGGCGGCCCGTCGGGAGGTGGTGCCTGATGAGCGTTCAGGCGCAGCAGGCTCAGCAGGAGCCCAAGGTTCCTCTTTACACGGGGTGGAGGCCCAATACCTCGGTCGGGCTGTTCGGCCTGACCACTGTTCAGTCCCTGGTCATGCTCGCGGCTATCGGGGTGGTGGTGGTCGTCGAGCTGACGGCCGGGGTGCTTAAGGCGGCGGTGCTGGGGGCGCTACTGGCGCTGACCGTGGTCATTGTGTCGAGGCGTGACAAGCACGGACTGTGCATCTTGGACAGGATCGAGGAGAGAGCGAGGTTTCAGGTGGAGAAGAGACGCCGCAGGAACGTGTTCAGGGGCGGTGCCCTGAGCGTGGCGAAGCGATCGAGTGGCAGGCTGGAGCCTCCTGGCTACCTTGGCAGGCTCCGGCTGGTGGATGGTCAGGACGCGTGGCGCCGGCCGTTCACGATGGTGCGTCACCCTGGTGGTCAGCTCACGGTGGTGATGGCTTTGGCCCCGAGTGGTGCGGGGCTGGTGGATCAGGAGGAGATCAACAAGAAGGTCGCTCTGTGGGGTGAGCACATCAAGGACGTTGCCAAGGAGACCGGTGTCGTAGCCACGACGCTGACGGTGGAGTCCTCCCCGGACCCGGGTTCCCGGCTGCGGCGCGAGGTTCTGTTACGTCGGTCGCCCAGCTCCCCGGACCTGGCTCAGCGCGTCATGGACCAGGTGGTCGACAGCGCCGCTGGTATGGGTATCAAGGTGAGTACCTGGTTGACGATGACCTTTGATCCGAGGGCCATGGCCGGCGGGCGTGGGTCGAAGAACGAGAAGCGGGCGATCAGGGACCTGGAGACGCGCCTGCCTGGGCTGTACAACCAGATCACGGAGACCACCTCCAGCGCGGTCCACCTGATGACCGGTAGCGAGGTCATCCGGATGGTCAGGGAGGCCTACGATCCGGCCTCTGCGGTGGTTTTCGAGCAGGCGGCCGACAGGGGCGAGGTGGTCGACCTGGAGTGGGGCGACGCCGGCCCGGTGAGCCACAACGTGCAGAGGGAGTACTTCGTGCACGACAGTGGCCTGTCGTGCGTGTGGGTGGTCTCGCGCCCGCCGCAGGGCTATGTGCAGTCCAATGTTCTCGAGCGCGTGCTCACCCCCAGCCGGGACGTGGAGCGTAAGCGTTTCACGGCGATCTACACGCCTTTGGACGTGGCCAAGGCCCCTGACGTGGTCGAGAGGGACGTCGACAAGACGCAGAACGCCGTCAAGCTCGAGGGGCAGCGCCCCAAGCAGCGCACCCAGAACCGCGCCAGCCAGGCGCTGAAGACCGCCCAGCAGGAGGCGCGTGGGGCCGCGGTGGTGGACTTCTCGTTCATCATTACGGCGACAGTGTCCGCAGGTCCGGACGAGTTCGAGCGCCTGGCGGTGGCGAAGGCGGCGATGGAGTCTTCGTCGGCCTCCTCCCACCTGCTGGAGCGGGAGGCGTTCGGGGCGATGGACTCGGCGTTCGTCATGGGGCTTCCTCTGGGGATGCTGCCTGACCAGCAGAAGCTGAATGTGAGGCTGTGAGATGGCGCGAAACCGGCAACGAAACGGATCCCTCCAGGCTGGCGTGTCCAGGTCCCGGCGGGTAGCGAAGGCTTGGCGGTACGTGGGTCCCGGCAGCGGCGTGGGTGGTGGACGGCCCAGTGTCAGGCCGTGGCGAGGCACGTCGGACGAGATCTGCGGGATGTGGCCGCTGATCCAGGCCGGCGCACCTCCGGAGATCGGGGCCCCGATGGGGCCGCTGCTCAAGCAGGCCGGTTTCCTGTGCGCTGACAACATCTCCTGGTTCCGAAGGGGGCTGATCAGTGCACCGTCGGCCATGGTTCTGGCTCTCAACGGGCTGGGGAAGTCGTCCTTGGTGCGTCGCATCATCCTGGGGACCGCCGACGAGGGGGTGCACTCGATGATCCTGGGTGACATCAAGCCTGACTATGTCAAGCTGATCAGGCTTCTGGGTGGGCAGGTGATCACGATCGGTCACGGCAAGGGAGGTATCAACCCTCTGGATGCCGGGGACGTCGAGGGCGCCACCAGGCTCCTGGGCAGCTTCCCGGCCGAGCGTGCGGCGCTGCTGAAGAGCGCGCACCAGCGCAAGAAGCAGATGGTGCTGACGCTGATGCACATTCAGCGGGGCCGCTTCCCTGGTGACCGGGAGCAGACGCTGATCGACGAGGCGATCACGCTGCTGGAGAAAGGTGGGGGCAGGCCGGCGCTGGCGGACCTGCTGGAGGTGGTGCGCAGAGCACCGCGCGAGCTGCGTGACGTCGCGCTCGACCGGGACAGCCTGGACCGTTACCGGCAGCTGACCGAGGAGCTGGAGGTCACGCTCCAGGCCCTCCTGCGCGGATCCATGGGTGAGATATTCGCTGCCCGCCAGACCACGCCGATGATGATGGATCGTAGCGTTGTCTTCGACGTCTCCAGTCTTCAGAGCGACGTCGATGAGCTCCAGGCGGCCGTGCTTCTGGCCTGCTGGGGCTACGGCTTCGCCACGGTGGAGCTCGCGCAGACCTTGGCGGATGTCGGTGTGATGCCCCGGCAGTTCTACAACCTGATCATGGATGAGATCTGGCGCACGCTCCAGGTCTCGCCGGGGATGGTGGACCGTATCCAGGCCTTGACCAGGCTGAACCGGACCGTGGGGATCGGGCAGCTGATGGTCTCCCACTCGATGGCCGACTTCAACGCGCTGCCCACCGAGGAGGACCGGATCAAGGCCGCTGGCCTGGTTGAGCGTTCCAAGCTGCTGTTCCTGGGCGGGCTGCCACGTAAGGAGATGCCTCTGCTGGAGGGGGTGATGCCCTTCAGCCAGGAGGAGAAGGACATGATGATCTCGTGGGCAGGCGCGGGCACCTATGACCAGTTCTCCCAGGCGGTCACGCCGCCGGCGGGGATGGGCAAGTTCCTGCTGAAGTTCTCGGACTCGCCGGGCTACTCGTTCGCGCTTCAGCTGGCTCCTGAGGAGCTGGTGCTCTCGGAGGACTCGAACTCGAGGTGGGACCGAGCTGTCGTGGCGGCCCCGACCGTGGAGAAGGCCGTGTGATGAGTCTGGGTGAGGAGATGCGCACCTGGAAGCCGTCCACGGTGCTGACGTTCTGGGGCATGGTGGTCGGCACCTGGGCTGGCGTGTCACTGACTCTTGGGGTGCGGGTCTGGTCGTGGGCCACTGGCACCCCCGTTCCGGGCAACCCCATTGATCTGGTGGGGGCGATCGCACGTGGACGGGTGGTGGCCACGACGGGCATGTGGGTGTGCGTGGGTGTGGCCGGCGCCCTCCTCCTCGCCGTGGTGCTGCTTCCCCGCCTGGCTCGCGCCGGCGGCGGGCGCCGTGAGAGGGGGGACGAGACGGCCCGCCGTACGGGGCGCAGGAGCGACACCAGGGGCATCAACGAGAAGTCTGTTCGTGCCAAGGCCAAGCGCCTGGTCAAGACCGATGTCGACGCCTTCGGGCTCCCGATCGGCAAGGCGGTCAACGACCGGCGCAGTCTGTGGTCATCGTTTGAGGACGTGTGCACGGTGATCGCGGGGCCTCGTGCCGGTAAGACGACGTGCTGGGTCGTCTCACGCATCCTGTGGGCCCCGGGGCTGGTGGTGGCCACGTCCAACAAGCGTGATGTCCTGGATGAGACCCGCCAGGCCAGGGGTCGGCGCGGGAACGTGTGGGTCTTTGACCCGCAGTCGATCGCGCGGGAGCCGCAGGTCTTCTGGTGGGACATCCTTTCCTACATCACCGACGCGCCTAAGGACCTGGCGGAGACCAAGGCTCTGGCCCTGTCCCAGATCTTCATTGACACCACCCGGGACTCACGGGCGCAGACCAACGCCTACTTCGATCAGGCCTCGAAGAACCTGATCGCGGCGCTCCTGCTGGCGGCCGCGCGGGGAAAGAACAAGTCTCTGCGCGACGTCTACCGGTGGGTGACGAAGCCGGCTGGGAGGGAGCCGTTGGTGATCCTGCGTGAGTCGGGTGAGGAGATGATGGCTCTGGCTCTGGAGGAGGCCATGAACCTGGTGGCGGAGACCCGCTCGGGCGTGTACGGGGGCGCGGCTGCGACGCTGTCCTTCGTCTTCAACAAGAGGGCGCTTCGGTGGGTGACTCCCCAGCCGCACCTGCCGGCCCTTGACGTGAGGTCCATGGTGCGCTCCACGGACACCCTCTACTGCCTGTCCCAGGAGGGGCCGGGCGACGCCGGCCCGATCGTGACGGCGCTGACGGTGGCCGTCACCGAGGCGGCCGTCGACCTGGCACTCACACAGCCTGACGGGCGCATGCCCATCCCGGCGCTCATCGAGCTCGATGAGGCCGCCAACGTGTGCCGCTGGGGACAGCTGCCCAACCAGTACTCGCACTTCGGCAGCCGGGGGATCCTCGTGGACACGATCCTCCAGTCGTGGGCGCAGGGTGAGGGTGCCTGGGGCAAGGAGGGGATCATGAAGATCTGGAGCGCCTCCAACGTCAAGGTCTACGGAGGCTCGGACAACGAGAACGACTACCTGGCCGGTCTGGAGAGGATCATCGGCGCCTACTGGCAGCACTCCAGGCAGACCACCTACTCCGCTGGCCAGGGGACGTCAACGACGACTGGGATGGATGCCCAGCAGCGCCAGATCGCCACGGTCGCTGACCTGGGCGCCCTGCCGGCGGGGCGGGCGTGGGTGCTCTCCTCAGGAAACCAGCCGGTCCTGGTGGCCACCGTGCCGTACTGGAAGCAGAAGCAGCTCAGCGGCCGGACCAGCTGGGTCAAGAGACTGCTCCGGCGCAAGAGCAACACCGTCGCGCCGCACGTGGTCGACGACAACGTCCTGACGGCCACCGCGGCCGTCCAGACGCCCCAGCAGCCGGCGGCCGAGGCGCCTTCAGAAGCTAATCCATGGGTGAGAGCACAGAAAGGCAGGTAAGTAGAACATGGAAGAGATCAACCGGCAGGTGGGCCAGGAGGCCCGCATGGCCCTTCAGGTCAGCGTCCAGCTCGCCCGGTTCTTCGCCGATATCCAGCGCCGGGCCCTCGAGCACGCGCGCCGTGAGTCGTGGGAGCAGGAGCGTCTGATCCGCCAGACGATCAATGACCAGCGGCGCCTGGCCGACCCGGTCCTGCGGCAGGGGCTGGACGAGCGTTTCTGGGACAAGGCTCAGCCGAAGGATGCCGCCTACGTGTGGGGGGTGGCAGAGAGGTTCAAGAGAGTCGACCCGCTGGCGGCCCAGGCAGCGGATCGGTGCCGCAGGGAGGCGCTCGAGCGGTGGAACATCGACCTGGACGCCCCGGCCAGGCCGGTAACGCCAGGTGAGGTCGACGACGCCACGCTCGCTGAGGTCGCCCCCGTCGTCGAGGGCGAGGAGAACCGGGATCTGCAAGCCGACCTGGCCGCCTCAGCGCAAGCGGCCTCCCAGGAGGCTGAGAAGGTGGCCGAGCAGGTCTCCACCGACCCCGAGCAGCTGCTCGCAGCTGAGGAGCACACCGCCTGGGAGTGGGCCCAGCGCCACTACGACGTCGAGTCCCTCTACCCCGGCATCGATGAGGCGGCTCGGCGCCAGGAGGCCCATGTTCTGTACTCCTGTCTGGCCGCTGAGGGCTACGACCTCGATCACCCGCCGGCCCTGGACCAGCTGGACGGGAAGCTGGATGATGCCTACGCGATCGAGACATCCGTCGGGGCAGGTAGCGAATTCACCGCGCAGACCGGCGTCAGCGCCTACGACTTCGAGCACCGGGTCGACCCCCACGACCACGCAGTGGCTCAGAGGGCCTGGGACGCTGAGCGCCAGGGACGCTACCCCAACCCGCGGGCATGGCGAGAGAGCATCGTCCTGCGGGGCTCGAAGGCCGTCCGTGAGGTCAACCGCGTCCAGCTGGCTGACGCCCCTGGCCGCCGTGGTACCTACACGGAGCTGGCCAGGCGCGCAGCGGCCGGGGAGGCGGAGCGGGCCGGTATGCGCCCCGAGGAGTACCTCGACCACCTGGGCGCCCACCAGCGCCGCGCTGTGGTGTCGACGCGCGGCCAGATGAATGAGCAGCGGGCCGCGGGCATGGGACGGATGGCGGCCTACCGTATCGCCTACGCCCGAGAGGCCGCCGCCAGGTGGCCCGGCCGGGGACGCGGCCAGGACCCGGGGAGGAAGAGTACTCAGGACCAGGCCAGCCGGTCCCGGCAGGCGACGCCGGCTGAGACGGGCAGGGGCCAGCAGGTCGACCAGGGACGGTCTGCTGCGGCCAGTGGGACCGGCGCCGACCTGGAGGCCCAGGCCAGGGCGAGCTGGGCACAGGCCGACGCCGACGACGCCAGGGCTGCCCAGGTCGACGCCCAGCGCCGTGCTCAGGAGACCCAGGCCGAGGCCCAGCGTGCTCGCCAGGACCGTGACGGGCAGGCCGCCGGCATGGCGGACACCGTCGGTGAAGTGGTCACGCCGCTGGCCGTGGCCGGAACGGCCGCCGTCACGGCCACGGCTGTGTGGGACTCACCCGAGGCCCGCGCCGTGTGGGCCGATGCCCATCTCGCTAACGGGCATGATCCCCAGGTCGTCAGGGCGGCTGTAGCCGGCGACCGGGCGCTGCACGAGCCCGCTCACAGGGCCACCGCGCCGTCGAAGGCGCCCTCGACCGAGGGACGCCGGCCCAAGAGCATCGAGGCGCCCTCACGCACGCAGAAGCAGCACATGTGACGGTCACTGGCCCCTGCTGCCGGCGGCGCCGGTGGATGTAGTCACTCTCGTGGGGTGAACACGTCCACCGGCGCCGCTTCTACGGGCATACCGTCCGGGTGCTCGGGCTCAGCGTGCCCTTCTCTTGGTGAGCAGCCGTAGAACGGTCCCTCTGGGCCAGTGACCTCCCGCATGAGGGAGTAGAAGTAGTAGGTCTTCCACTTCACCAGCCAGCAGGGGCCGTCGTTGACGCGCATGTGCTCCCAGGACTGCCACAGCCCCATGAAGATCTCGACGGCCTCGGCGTGGTACCACCACATCGGGCACCAGTGCGTCCCGTGCTGGGTGACTGGACGGTTGTAGACGCTGGCGATGTAGTTCTCGACGAACTCCGCGACCGTCTGGTACTGAAGAGGCGGATTCTCAGCGGCGTCGGCTGTGCTTTCTGCGTGCGTGTGTGTACTCATACCTTCTCCGTTGCGTGTGCGCGCACCAGGACACCTCTGATCTACCGGGATCTACTGGCGCCGGCCCTGCCCTCGCGCAGGATCGTGCTGCCTGGGCGGCGTCTGCTCGGGCGTGCCAGTGGCACGTCGCCTGGCGGGCGCCGTCGGGGGCGTCGGCGAGAGCGCGTTCTGGTAGATCCTGCGTACGCGCTCAATGTCGCGTCCGCCATCCGGGCTTCCCGTGGCGGCCTGGGTGGTGTCGGCCTGGCCCCGGCTGTCGGGGCTGCTGGTGACACGCTGCGGTGGCGGTGGTGCAGGCCGGCGGGGGGCGCCACCGGCCGGCATCGCCAGGGCAACCACGTTACGAATCCGCTCGATCTGGGTCGCGCTCATCCCGTGCGCCCCCTGCTCGCCGCTGCTTGCCGCGGCACTGGTCTGGGCTCCTGTGGTGACGAGCTCTCGCTGCCGCACGCTCTCCTCCGGCTGGGTGTGAGCAGCGGCTGCTGGGTGGTGGCCGGTCTGCACCTCACCTGCCGTGCCCGCCAGTGCCTGGTAGGCGGCCTCTGCGCGCAGCTGCTCGATGTCGCTCACCGTCGTGGGGGTGGAGATCGCCTCCAGGGCTGCGCGCGAGCTGGCAAGCATCTCTGCGGCCGTGCGCGCCTGCCTGGCGGCGATGTAGCAGTCGGCCAGGGCCTCCACCAGTGCCAGGGCCTGGGCCACCAGGACGACGGGGTCGGCGTGCTTGTTGATCACAGCGGACAGAGCCAGCCGTGCCCCCAGTGACACGGCCTCGCTCGCGCCTGCTGCCGGTGCCGGTCGCTGGTGGGTCTGGCAGGCGCGTCCTGCGGTGCGTGCGGCGCGCGTGAGCATCTCGATCGCACGCGGGTCGGTAGCGGCCAGGGCGTGTGCGCCCAGCAGGCCGGCGACGTCGCGGGTGGCGTCAGACAGCGCCACCGGGTCAGTGACGTCGATGCCGCGCAGCGCCTGCGCGTAGGTGTCCAGGGCCTGCACGCGTGCGGCCATCTCGGCGCGCGAGGACACCTGTGTGGGTGGCATGCCTCGCCATGCCTGCCTCCATGCGTCGACGGCCTGCTGCGCCGACACCGGGGTGTCGGGCCACCGTGAGCGCAGACGCGGTAGCGACAGGTCCCGCGCGAGCTTGCCGCCTGCGTACCACTGGGTGCGCTGGCCGGCCTTGGCATGCAGGCCCACCCGGTAGCCGACGACGACGTCCTGTGTTCCCTTCGCGAACCGTGGCAGTGCCTTGACGCCGAGCTCACGCAGACGGATCAGGAAGTCGTGCTCGCTGGTGGAGGCTACCGCCGCTGCGCGCACGCGCTGCTCGAGGATCTCCCGGTTGGTGCGTTTGTGTCCCTGCCTGTTCGCGGCACGCAGGTCTGCTGCGGAGTCTGCGCGCGCGCCGCGTGTGTGCTCACGGGCCTCGACGACGTACAGGCCGTACTTGTGCTCGATCCGGTTGGCGGCCCGCATCGCCCTTGGCTGGTCCTGCCACCGGTTCCAGCGTGTGCCGTCCTCGCGCACGATGTTGGCCATGATGTGGATGTGGTCGCCGCCGGCCTTCGACGCTCCATGATGGACCGCGACCCACCGGCAAGGAGCCTTGCCGTCCTTGCCGGTGAAGCCCATCTCGTCCATGAAGTCGTTGGCGATCATCCGCCATCTCTCGTCGCCCTGCGCAGCCTCCTCGGGCTTGAGCGACAGGGAGCAGTGCCAGATATGACAGGGCACCTGTTCCTTGATGACCTCACGCTTGTTTGAGTCTCTGTTGAACGCGCGCCGGCTGCCTGTGGGCTTGACGCCGGTCTCGGTCATGAACTGGTCCACGAACCGTGCGATCTCGTATCCCTGCGCTGGGCTCAGCTCGTCCCAGGCACCCCATCGGCGCATGATCACGTCCGAGCCGGCCACCAGGTGAGCATTCTCGTGCTCGTTGGCCCGCCCCGGGCCAACGAGGTAGTTCATCAGCCCGTAGCCCGAGCCTCCCTCACTGATCGCGGCGATCATCTGCGCGCCCCGAGCAGGATGTCGTTGATGTCGTCGTGCAGCCGCTGAATCTGGTTCACTACGGTGTTGAAGCTCGACGGGATCTCACTGGTGGTGTTGGCATGGTGGGCGATCTGGTTGAGGTTCGTCGTCACGCCTACGAGCTGACGACGGTAGTCACGCAGCTGGGCCACCAGCTCGTGCGCCCCACCTGCATCCAAACCGTCACCCACAGTCACCGGGTGCAGCGCCGCATCCACCAGGATCTTCGCCATCGACTCCCCCGACACCTCCGCACGCGCCTCCAGCAGAGCACGCTCCTCATCCGTGAGATACACCGTCAGACGCCCACGACGCCCACCCCGCGTGCGCGCGCTACGACGACGATCCAAACGCGGCCCGCGCGTCACGACGCCCGCGTCGTCGGCGGTGCTCGTCACCGCAACCACCCCCTAATGCCCAGCGCAGCGACCCGGAACGGGACCACACGACAAGTGTGCCAAGCGAGACGAGACAAGTCGAGCGCAAACCTACTTAGCACCTGTGCTAAGTACTATCTTGCTCCGCGTAAGCGGTACCAGGCCTGTGGTTACGTTTCTGCGCTTACGAAATGTCGCTGACGTTACCGGCCCGCCAGGGTGAGCACGCGTCAATGATCAATGGGTGTTAGGCGGCGGACGCGAGGTGAGCGACTACGGACACCGGCCGCCGTGCCCATTGATTCCCGACGCTTCCCAGCCCCGGGACCTCCCCACCACCGGCAGGCCGCAAGCCCGGGTGCTGGCCTGAGTTTGGGTCTGGTCCGGTTGGGCGTCGAGCGCGCGGGGGCGCTCGACGTGCGGCAGTTGCCTGGGGTCGCCGGCTCACCTGCCAGCGATGCCAGACAGGTGCACACGCGTGCACCTGCTGCGCTCGGAGAGGCTGTCGGTGAGTGTGCGCCCACGTTCTACGAGAGGGGTAGGAGCCCGGCGGCAGGCGCCGGGACCACCCGAGCTCGTAAAGGAGACACACATGAGCATCAATCCGATGGCTGCGCTGCTTCAGGACAACAACGACCGCATCTCAGCGGCTGAACGTCTCTCGCGCGCGCACGCCGCACTGCTCGACTCCATTGAGGACTACCGCAGCGCGTGGAAGGACGCACGAGAGGCCGGCTGGGCGATCACGGACCTGGAACGAAAGGCAGGGCTGATCAACCCAGCCAAGCTGCCAAGACCCAAGCGCGTGACACCGACCGAGACCAGCGGCACACGTGTCAGCAACGAGCCGCTGAACTGACCGCCGCACACCCAAGACGCAAGAGACGAGCTGCTTTGAAAGGTAGAGACATGACATCCGCACCCGCCGCCACCAACGCAGCACCGCTGCACGCCACCGTCGAGCTGCACGCCACCGGCCGCGGCACCTTACGCATGAGCGGCAAGGTCCGCCCCATCGTTGCCCCCGACATCGACACCGCCCGACACAACGTCATCGACCTCGTGGCGCAGCGCGCCCAGGAACACGGCGCACCCGTCATCCTGCACGCCACCGATCCAGATGGCGACTTCGCCGTCACCGTCAGCGTCGACGGCACCGTCACCGAGTCCGTCGACATCCCCGCGCCACCGCCGGACGGCGACAGCCACACTGCTGCAACCCACGCCGGTGCCGACAACGACAGCTCACACCGCTCCCCCGTTCACCTCGTCGCGCCACCGCCCCCGACACAGCCGGGAACCACGCACGGCCCGTCTCCGATGTCGGCCAGCACACCGCCCGACGTCGCTCCACGCACCGCAGCTGGCCACCAGCTCGTTCAGGCAGTCCCAACGCAGCAGATACCGCTGCCGGGGGAGACTGAGCCGGTGCCCGTACCGTTTCCCGCGCCGGTGGTGCCAACGTCCATGAGCACCTCCCTGCTACCCGTACCCTTCGACGGTGGGCACGAACGCGCCATGACTCCGGCCGAGGTCAAGGCCCAGGCCCGCCAGGCCTCCCTGCTCGACGCCACCAGCAACGAGGCCCCTGCGCGCGACGGCGTGCGCGGCGTCCTCAACGGCCTCGGGCTGCGGCTCGGTCCTTCCAGGGTCGAGCAGCGCGTGCGCGCCGACGTCGCCGCCGTCGCGCAGCACTGGCCCCGCCCGCTCGCCATCGCCGTCGTCAACGGCAAGGGCGGCGCCTGCAAAACACCCACCACCATCCTGCTAGCCGCCACCTTCGCCCGCTACGGCGGCGCCGGCGTCGTCGCCTGGGACAACAACAGCACGAGAGGGACGCTGGGCTGGCGCACACAGAAAGGCCCGCACGAGGCCACCATCGAGGACCTCCTGCCCGTCGTCGAGGACCTCGTTGGCCGCGATGCCCTGGCCGCCTCCATGGCCCGCTACACCCACCACCAGCGCCTCGACCGCTACGACGTGCTCAGGTCCCGGCCCGAGGCCCTCTCGAAGTCCCAGCCGACCGACGCCAACGCCGTCGATGCTGTTCACCGTGTCCTGACCAAGTACTACCGGATGGTCTTCATCGACTCCGGCAACGATGAGTCAGCGGAGCAGTGGCAGGCCATGATCCGCAAGGCCGACGCCATCGTCGTGCCCACCACCACCCGGCCTGAGCACGCCGAGTCCGCACGCCTGCTCCTGGCCGAGCTCGCCGGCGCCGACCAGCACTGCGCCAACCTGGCCAGCAACGCCCTCGTCGTCGTCTCCCAGGCGTCCCGCGCCGAGGCCGCACCAAATGAGTACGTCGAGACCTTCAGCAGGATGACCCGCGCCGCCGTCGGCATCCCCTACGACCCTGCCATGACGGCCTCCCCGCTCCTGCTCGACTCCCTGGCACCGGCGACGCGGCGGGCCTGGCTCGCCGCCGGCGCCGCCCTGACCGGCGCCTTCACCGCCAACTGACCCCAGCACGAAAGGCATACAGCTGCGGGGCTGCCCCCCCTTGGATGGGTGCAGCCCCGCAAGCTTGTTATGCACGTGCGTATCAGAGGCGCACGGCGTTCGGCATCATCTTCTCGTGACGCACCGCGGTCTCCCTCACGGTCTGTCCGAAGGTGGGGGCCTCGATCATCTGATCCCCACCCAGGAAGATCGCCACGTGATAGATGTTCGGCTGACTGCCGTCGTCGGACCAGAACAGTAGGTCGCCGGGCTGGGCCTGGTCCACGGGCACCTGAGTGCCCTGTAGGTACTGCTGACGCGAGTCGTGAGGCAGGCTCACACCCGCTGCCTCCCAGGCGATCATCGTCAGCCCTGAGCAGTCCAGGCCACTGCCCGACTCCCCGCCCCACACGTACGGCACACCCAAGTACTTGCGCGCCGCCGCGATCGCTGCCTGACCACCAGCGCTACCGCCTCCTCCACCCCCCACCGACTTCGCGGCCGCGTACTTCGCCATCAGCCCCATGATCTTGGGAACGTAGCTCTGTGTCTCCGCGTACTGTGGAATGCCGCCAGCGGCATCGACGGCACCCATACCTGCGTTGTATGCAGCCAGCGCAAGCTGCGCAACGTCTCCCTTCAGCTTGCCCGAGCTGATGCGCTCCTTGACCTCACTGGCCAGGGAGCACATGTAGACGCCCTGGGAGTAGATCGCGTCCTGAGGGTTGAGGATGTCTGCCTTGCCGTCCCCATCGCCGTCTCTGCCGACGCTGGCCCACGTGCGTGGCATGAACTGGGCCATGCCCTGGGCGCCCGCATGTGAGCCGGCCTTCGGGTTCCAGTTGGACTCCGCCTCGATCTGAGCGGCGATCAACGGCGCACTGATCTCCGGGCAGATCGAGCCTGCCTTGAGCACAACGCCCCGATACTCGCCGGGCACGTTCGCTACTCCCTGCGCGGCGCCCTTGGCCTTGTCCTTCTTGTCGCTGTCGTTGTCGCCACTCATCAGTAGCGGCATCGTCACCAGTAGTACCGGGATCAGCACGACGGCAAGAGACTTGTGCTTCACCGTGCCTCACCCCGTACCTGGAGGTGCTGGTCGATCCCGCTCCCGGAGAGCCTGGGTGCTGGCGGTTGGCTGACCCCTGTGTGGGCTGGCGCCGTCGGTGGTGTCGGCGACATCGCCTGGGCTGCGATCGCGCGTATCTTGGCCGGGTTGAAGCCTGCGACACGCTCGGCTCCGAGCTCGACCACCGGGGCGCTGCGCAGCCCCTCGGCCCTGAACTGCTCGACTAGGTCGGGCCGAGTCGTCAGGTCAATTTCGTTGTAATGGGCACCGACCTTGTCCAACTCGCGTTTCGTCATCTTGCAGCCGGGACAGTTCGGCGTCGTGTACACGGTCAGTTCTGGCACCTCCGCCTGGGCCTGGGACAGGTCCTGTTCTCGCTCGGTGGTGGGCGTCGGCGCCGTCGCGCTGAGGACGCTCGTGCTGGTGTCGGGCCAGGTGGCCCTGACCTGGTCCATCATCTCGGCGGTCGTCATCGTGGACGTGCCTGCGGGGGTAGTGACCGTGACCTGTCCCGGGCTGGTGGTGATGACGCGGCAGTCCATACCGCCTCCACGCATCTCGAGCAGCCGTCCAGTGGCATCGGCCTCGAGAGAGTCCCCTGGGCTGGTCTCCACGACGGTGACGCGGGCGTCGCCGCCGGCCAGGGTCGCCTGGGCCTGTGCCCAGCGCTCCAGGGCGGAGGCCTCCTCGGCACCCCAGCCCTGGGCACCTGCGGCACGCCATGTGGCCCAGGTACGGGCGGTGTGCTCATCGGCGTCACGCAGGACAGCGGAGTCGATGTCCCACCTGGCCTGCTGCGCTGACACCGGGGTGGCAGCCTCGTAGCGCTCGGCGTCGCTCAACGGTGTGGGATCCACCCACGGGCCCACGGTACCGGGCTCCACAGCCTGCCGGTCAACGACCTCCAGCAAGGGACTGTCCGGCTCGACAGAGACGCCGATCGCGATGGGGCGGTGTGAGGCGCCCATGGGCTGAGCCCTGACCCAGGCCACACCCCGGTCCAGGTCGAAGCTGGTGGACGCGGTCTCGCGGGCGGCGTCCGGCAGCAGAGAGTCGACCCGGATCAGGCGCGTGCGCAGGTCGTTGAAGATGCTGGTGGCCGGCCGGCGCGGAGCTGCCGCGTCACGGGCAGCTATCAGGCCCTCACGGACACTGCTCGCGGCGGCGTCGAACTGCTCCTGGGGCATCCCCAGGATCGTTGCGGCCACCTCGGTGCTACTCATCTCTCCTACCCCGGGAGTGGCGGCCAGGTCTGGGGACAGCCACACGATGCGCTCGTCGCCAGGGTCGAGCACGCCGCTGCGCAGCTCCTGGGTGATTGGCCCGCCAGCGCGTATCGCTAGCTCGTCACCGTCCAGTAAGAAGGTCACTGACTGCTCGTCCCAGGACCCCAGTGGACCGGCCTCGGCGGCCGGGGTGTGGACCTGGACGCTGACACCGACCGTACGGTCCCAGTGGAGGGCGGGATCCTCAACCTCGAGGCCGTGGTCCCGGAAACCGGCCGTGTGGGGGTGCAGGGCCTCCCAGGCCGCCTGCCCAGGCTCCCGACGCGCCTCCCGTACGGCGTAGGAGAGCAGCTGGCGAGCGTGCTCGTCCGTCAGCCTGCCGGCGCTTTGGCTGCCCCGGAGCCCTAGGAACGCCCGCTGGCCGGTCTCCTCGACGGTGAGCTCACCCCTCATCCCGGGAGTAGGTAGCAGCCCGTGCTCAGTGCGCTCCGGAAGCACCATGATCTGAGCCGTGACGGTGCGCCTGTACGGGTCGAAGGCGACCTCCATCTCCTCGGCGTCCAGTCCCGCCGGTGTGGTGATCGCATCAAGGCACTCCAGCAGCTGGCTTGCGGCCTCCACGTCCTGCCTGTAGTCGTCCCAGTCCTGGGCCAGTGCCTGGCTCAGGTCGTCGAGCGCCACCGTGCGCTCGGGCCGGCCACGGACGCTATAAGCGACCGCCTGCGCCTGGTCTTCCCAGGCTATGGCGACGTCGACGTCGGGTGCTGCGGGCCCGGGCCCACGCCATTCGACCCCAGGCCCCAGGCTGCCGGGGTCCTGGAGTCCCTCGATCACCTGGCGCGCGGCCGCGGGCAGGTCCTCGGTGGCCGCGTAGACCACTCCTGACGGCAGGTACTCGACCGTCAGCTCCTGTCCTGGTGAGCTGATGCTGTACTCGCTCATGCGTGTCCCCCTTGTTGCGAGCTCGGGTGGTCCCGGCGCCTGTCGCCGGGCTCCTACCCCTCTCGTAGGGCGTGGGCGCACGACACTCAGGCCCACCAGTACCGGGACGTCACGCTGTGTTGCTGATGCTGCTGGGCATCGGTTGCACGGCGATCTCGAGGCTGGTTTCAAGTTGTACGTCAGCATGTCGGTGACTGGGGATACGCTGAGGCCGTAGAGGTTCTACAGACTGAGGCAGGGAGGCTGATGAGGTGCTCAAGCAGGAGATGACGGCGCCGGTGGCGGTGACAACTCAGGACGAGGAGTCGGTTGACGAGGGGATTCGCTGGCTCATAGGTCAGCTGGATGATGGGCAGAGGCTGACGGTGTGGACTCCTCAGATGCAGCACCTGAATGGCAATCAACAGCTGGGGTCCCTCGTGGATCGCGCCGGCGTCGAGCACATCACGGGGCGCGGTGGCGCTCATCTGGCTGGGCCAGGGCCAGTCCTGATGGCGTGGCCTCACCCGACGGATATCAGCGAGTTCCTGAGATACAACTCGCATCAGGTCACTGCGCTGTGCGTGATCGCCTGGGGTGAGGATGAGCTTCTGTCGTGGGTGTCTGCCGCGAGACCTGAACTGCTGGGGAAGACAACGTCATGGGACATGGGAGACCAACTTGACCCCGTGGTGGAAGCAGCCATGCGGAACGTAACCGAGTCGATCAATCACAACAACACGATCACTGGGGGCTACGACAAGGATGACGTAGTCAGTGCGCTCCTTGCACTGCACGATGCGGGCTACACTCTTGATGCGAAGGCGCTCGAGGGCTGGGCTGTTGCCAACGGCTGGAGCGGACGCAACCCAGCACACTTGGCTGACTACGCTCAGAGAATCATGCGCGGATCACGTCCACGCAGCCGCAAGCGGGACGCGAACTTTGTCAAGCGGATGCGCCAGGAAGCTACCAAGAGCACGCAGCAGGACTGCTAGAGCCTCATCATCCTCGACGCGAGATCTGCTGCGGTACTGGGTGTTGCTACCTGACACTGATCGATGATCCGGCGCTGGAGCGTGCTCGTGACGATGTCGAGCTGTGGCTCGAGCGCGGGTACGGGATGGTGAGTGTCCTGGATGAGGAGTACCCGGCCAGGTTGCGTGATGTGCGTGAGGCGCCGGCGATCCTCTACTACGAGGGGGATCTGCGAAGCGCTGATCAGGGCGTGTGCGTGGTCGGGTCGAGGCAGGCCGATGAGGCGGCCCTTGATGTTGCTTCCTATGTGTCTCGGGCGCTGGTTGAGGCGGGGTTGACCGTCGTCTCGGGACTCGCTGCGGGGATTGATTCTGCGGCTCACACCAGCGCCTTGGAGGCTGGTGGGCGTACGGTCGCGGTGATGGGTACTGGTCTGGAGCGGACCTATCCAGCGCAAAATGCTGAGCTTCGTCAGAGGATCGTTGGTGATGGTGGGCTGGTGATCACCCAGTTTGAGCCGGGGGCGACGGTGACTCGTGCGAGCTTCCCGATGCGTAACGCGGTGATGAGTGGTTACGGGATCACGACCTTCGTTGTGGTGGCCTCGGAGCACTCTGGGACGCGTACTCAGGCGAGGAATGCTGTTAAGCACGGTCGTGGGGTCATCCTCAGTCGTCGGGTTGCCAGGGAGACGTCCTGGGGGCAGGAGATGGCGAACAGCGGTGAGGCGCTTGTCGCTGAGAGGACAGCAGACATCCTGAAGCATGTTCGTGCTCTTCAGGCTGAGCGGGCTCTTGCTGAGGAGCTGATGCAAGAGCTCGCATCGCTGTGACGCCTGCCGTGAGTGGTCGTCCTCTTCCCGGGTACTTTCTCTCGGCGGTACTTCCCCGCCGGTTCAGGGGCAGGGTGTGTCGGCTCTGTCGGGCACCCGTCGACGGGTACGAGTACTGCTATCGGTGCAATGACGCGCCAGACGTCGCACGCCCCGATGCTGCGGGTTTCGTCAGCTATGCGATCAAGAACAGCCAGGCGGGGCAGGACATGTACCGCTACAAGGGTATGCAGCCCTCGGTTCAGGCGGTTAGCAATGTTCAGCTTCTCCTGGAGCACGGCCTTCGACATCTGAGATGTGTCAACCAGATCGTGGGCACGAACGTGCAGGCGGTGGCGGTTATGCCGAGTCGCAGCCACTACCAGTCTGGGGCTCCCAGCCAGTTGCAGAAGCTGTGCGCCCTCAGGCTGCCTGCGGGTCTGCCGACCGTTGGGGTCGAGCCGGTGGCAGGGGCCACGTCGGACCGTAAGGTGGACCCTGCCAGTTTCGTGGTCCCTCAACCGGTCAGGTGGTCGCATGTGCTTCTCATTGATGACACCTGGGTCAGTGGCGGGACCGTGATGTCCGCTGTAGGCGCTCTACGTGCCGCTGGCGCTGCCAAGGTGTCGTCGCTGGTTCTGGCTCGTTGGCTTGATCCGGGCTACAGGGCGACTCTGGGGCTGGTTCGCGAGGTCACTGAAGCAGGCGGTTGGAGTCCCCCTCAGGGCGTGTGCCCGTTCACGCGGGACGGAGTCTGCCCCAGGGGGCGCTAGATGGTGGCAGCGTCGGCGCGGCGCTGGATGGCGTTGGGCGTGGGTGTTAAGGCGCTTAGAGCGGTGCGCTGCTGGTCGGTATCAACAGCTAGATACCGTCCGGTAGTGGCTAAGGATTCGTGGCGCATGAGGCTTTGGACGACTCGGCTGTCGGTGCCTGCACGCAGGAGGCTGGTGGCGAAGAAGTGCCTGAGTTGATGGGCTGTAGCTGGGGCGTCGGCGCGGTTGAACGCGTCGCTGATGACTCTGCTGACGGTCTTGGCCTGTACGGGCACGGACGGGTCTAGGGGTGAGGGGAACCAGAGGCCACGGCGAGGGTAGTAGCTGGCTTGTTGGAGGAGGAGCTGGTGGGCGGGCAGGGTGTCGGTACGGCCGCCTTTGCCGGTGATGGTGATGGTGCCGGCGACGGGGCTGATGTCCTCTCCTTTGATCTTGGCGATCTCGTGGACGCGCATGCCGGCGTAGGCGCCGAGGATGATCTTGGTTCGGGTGTCCTGTCGGAGTGGGAGTGCGAGGACGGCGTCGAGCTGGGTGTCGGTGACCGGTCTGGGATGGCCGGCCGGGGTCCTGGGTCTGGGGACGCGGGTAGTGGGATCGTCGACGCGGTGGTCGGACTGGACGAGCCACGTGCTCCAGGCCCGCAGCACCGTGAAGTAGGCGTTCTTGGTGGCTGCGCTGGGGAGCGTGGCGAGCCAGGTGCTGACGGCTTGTGGGGTGAGTGCTGCGGGGTCGGTGCCGGTAGCGGCAGTGATCTGCCTGATGACACGGATTCGTTCGGTGATGGTGCGCGCAGACAGGCCTTGCCCCTGCATGGATGCCTCCCACGCCTCGACCAGGAGGGTGGGGGCATCGGTGTCGCTGACAATTCTTAAGGACGTTGCCACCTCTTAATGATTGATCCCTCGAGCCGGTTCCCGCTGCGAAGAGAGAGGAGGGGCGCTATAGGGGCTCGCGTGTGCGAGCTTCAGACGCGCCCTCGTCTCTGCCTGTCTGTCGTGCCCTACTGGGGTTGGCGGCCTCGGGGTATCTGGCCGGCGGGGGTCGGGGGCAGGGGTCTGCCGCCGTTGAGCCGTTCCTCGGCTTCGGTGACGCCGGCCTCGATGAAGTCGGTCATCAGCTCGTTGTAGGAGCGGTAGGGGGTGTGTGGCTGGGCGCTCTCTAGGCGCCATACGGAGCGCGCTCTGCCTGCGAGCTCGATTGGGACACGGATGGTGATCTTCTTGAGGACAGGAGCGTCAGCGCCGCCAGCTCCACCAGTATTGCCAGCATTGCCGACATTGCCAGCATTGCCGGCTTTGCCAGCAATAGCGGCATTGCCGGCTTTGCTGGCAGTGAGTGCTGCCGGGTCTGGGCCAGTGGCTTTTGGGATGGAGACTGCTCGTCGGCGGGGCTGCGGTTTCACCTGGCCACCTCCGTATCCTGGTTGGTGAGGACGTGGCGCGCTACGGCCTCGATGGCGGCGACGTAGTCATATGCCTCGCGTCGGGGTACTGGGACGCGGTTGGTGGCTGCGACGGCGACGACCTCGCGCTCGGGTAGGGGGTGGTCGATGATGGCGCGGCTGTAGGTGTTGTGGAGCTCTTGGCGCCATACGGCGCGGTCGAGCCGGTCGTTTCTCCATCGGTTGATGAGGATGCCTGCGGTGGTGAGCTTCTTGTTGTAGTAGCGCCTGACCGTGTCGATCGTGACAGCGAGCTCGGCGACGCCGTCGACTGATGATGCGCGAGGCTCGGTGACGATGAGGACGCTCATGGCGGCCGTGAGTGCACCGAGCGTGAGCGCCCCCAGTGATGGTGGGCAGTCAATGATGACGACGTCGTAGCCCTCGACGGCGCCGTCCATGGCGGTGCGCAGGTGGAACTCGCGCCCAGGGCTGTTGTCGGCTTCGCGTGAGGCGAGCTCGCGCTGTGCGGGGACGATGTCGATACCTGTCCAGGCGGGGCCGGCGGGGTGGATGGCGGCAGCCAGGGCGCCAGCGCCGGCTTGGCTGGTGGCCACGGCGGTGAGGACGTCGTGGAGGGTTCGGCTCTCGACGTCGAGCTCGACGTCGAGGATGGCTGTTGCGTTGGCCTGGGGGTCGGCGTCGATGACGAGGACACGGCTCCCGTTGCGGGCCAGGGCGTCGGCCAGGTTGACGGTTGTGGCGGTTTTGCCGACGCCGCCTTTCTGGTTGGCGACTGCGATGACGGGGGTGGTCACGGTGGTTGCTCCTTGGTGTGCTTGTGGTAACGGGTCGACGACGTCGCGGCTTTAGAACGGGGGCTCGTCACCGAAGGAGGTGGAGCCGCCCGTGGCCCACGGGTCGTCCGCGGCGCCGCCGGCGGGGGCGTTGTACCCGGACTGGCCCTGGCCGACGCCGCCACCGCCGTTGTAGCCGCCCTGGTTGTATCCGCCCTGACCGCCCTGGTTGCCGCCGAAGCCACCCTGGCCGCCGCCGCGCGGCTGGCGGGTAACCTGGGCCTTGGCGTAGCGCAGGGAGGGACCGATCTCGTCGACCTGCATCTCTACGACTGTGCGTTGCTCTCCTTCTCGGGTGGTGTAGGAGCGCTGGGTGAGGCGGCCCTGGACGATGACGCGTGTGCCCTTGGTCAGTGACTCGGCCACGTTCTCTGCGGCGTCGCGCCAGCTTGAACAGGGCATGAAAAGGGTTTCGGCGTCCTTCCACTTACCGGTCTGGCGGTCGAAGGTGCGTGGTGTGGAGGCGACGGTGAAGGAGGCCACCGCTGCCCCGGAGGATGTGAAGCGGAGCTCGGGGTCTGCGGTGAGGTTCCCGATGATGGTGATGATGGTGTCTCCGGCCATGATGGTTCGGGCCTTTCTTGATGTTGTCGGTCGTTTAGAGGAAGTCGTAGATGGTGGTCTGCTGGCCGTCGTTAGGGTCGGTGGGCTCTTTGAGGGCGCCGTGGTGGTCCTCGCGGGCACAGCAGCAGCGAGCGTCGTGCTGGACGCCGGCCTCCCAAAGTTGCCAGCTCTCAGTCCCGCCAAGGGTGGGGACCTTTTCGTCGGCGGTGGTGATCCAGCCAGCGTTAACGTTGCTGAGGCTGGCTGACCACTGGGCATTGGCCGGGTCGTTGTGGGCGCATGCTGTGTGGTTGCCGGATGCGCAGTGGCCGCATGGTCCGTACTCGCATGGACACATGACTAGTACTGCTGGTGTGGATTTGTAGGTCTTGCGCATGGTCTGGGTCCATGCGTGTCGGCGCACCCATGCGGCCTCTGGGGCAGTCATGCTGCGCATGGTGTCGCCTCGGGTGCTGGGGGCTCGACCTGGACGGCGACGACGTCGGCGACCAGTCGTAGGAGGTTCTGGTAGTCCTCTAGGAACGCGCTTGTTGATGGGTCTGCGCCTGGGTTGCTCACCCTGCGTTTGAGGTCCTTGACCTGCTCCTCGATTGCGATGACGAGCTGCACCTGTTGGAGGAGGGTCAGTTGGATGGTCTGGAGGGGCATTGGTGTCTCCTATCGTGAGGTTCGGTGGTTGCCGTCATTGCTGGCATTGCCAGCAAACAGGGGGAGACTGACCTCTCGGGAGGGGGTATTTCCGCGTCATTGCGGGGTTCTCGCTGGGGTGGAGACCATGCCTCATCGGAGCAGTCCCTTGCTGCTGCTATTGCCGGCATTGCCAGCAATCGTGCTATTGCTGGCAATAGCGGCGCGTCGGGCCAGCCAGTTGCGGATGAGGACGTCAGCGTGCTCGAGCCAGACGATAACGCTGCTGCGGACTTTTAATCCGAAGGTCGTGGGTTCGAGCCCCACAGGGGGTACCCCGCCGGCCTCGGCCCCACCAGGGACCGGGGCCTTACTCATGCCCGGTACGTAGGCCGCCGGCGCCCACGAACCATCTTCGGAACGAATCGGCGCAAACGAGTCCAGGCTGAGCCCAAAGAGACTAGCCATAAGAGACAGCTCTTCAGCGCTCCATGAGACCTGACCTCGCAACTTGCGAGTGATCACAGACGACGTAACTCCGAAGTAGGTCCCAAGCTCCTTGCGCGTCATCCGATGCTCGAAGAGCAACTGATTGACCGTCATACCCAACGCCTCGTTGTAGGCCGCGTTCGTTGCTCGCGCTGCTGTCCTCATGACCTTGACTCTACCTCAAACCGTGCATTGCATGCAACTCACGTCTTGATAGTCGGTTAACCTCATCGTATGCTTCATCTCATGAACGTTCATGAGATGAAGGAACCAGATGCTGGCGAAGCGTTGACTCCTTCTCAGGCTGCGTCTCTACTGCCCAACACGAGTGTGGACTCGATCCGTCGTTGGATCCGCAGCGGTGCTCTTCCCGCACAGAAGCTTCCAAACGGGCGGTACTTCGTGCGGCGTGGTGATGTCGAGGCACTTCTGAGTCCGGTAGGCCCGTCGGCACCCGGGACCGAGGATGGGGTTTTGCCTGGTCAGGGGGCGTTGTTGTGATGGCTGGTGTTGGGGGTGTGAGTGCTGCGGATGTTGAGGCTCGTGAGCACTTCTTGCGTGAGCTTGTTCCTGGTGGGGCTGGTGGTTGCTCGGTGTGGGCTGTTGAGGCTTTGCCGGCTTGTGTGCGGGAGGTGTGTCAGGTTGCGGGTGTTGATGAGGGGTATCTGAGTCGGTGGCCTGTGGAGGCGTGGGTGGAGTGGTCCAGAGCGTTGGAGGTCTTCTCGTCTGGTGGGGTGCTGCTTCGTCCGGATGCGTGGTTGGAGTGCCCGGTGCTGCCTGGGTGGATGCGGCCGTTGGTGCGGCCGTGGCGTGGTGAGTTTGATGTGCCGTTCCCGTGCGTGGCCAGGGTGTCTTCCTCGGGGCACGACTGGTTCGCCGAGGCTGGGGAGCATCCGGAGTCGTTCAGGCTGAGCATGACGTTCTTCGGTATGCCGGGGATGCCGTCCGTGGCTGAGGTGGAGGAGGCCTGGCGTTGGGCGGCTGGGCAGGGGCTGTCGCCTGTGCTGTCGTTGTCGCTGGTTCCGGCTGCTCCGTGGGGGCAGGCCGTGGTGGGCGCAGTTGAGGCGTTGTGTGTTGACGGGCCGAGTGAGGAGCAGGTGGATTTCCTGGCGTCGTTTCTCGGCCGGGGCCGTCTTCGCCGGGACCCGTTGGAGGGGTTCACGGCCAGTCGTCCGGTGGCCTGGGAGTGGGTGGTCGGCTGATGACGTCGGTGGTGGCTTGCGGTGCCTGGAGAGGCGCCGTCGAGGGTCTGCGTAGGCATCGCTGGGACCTGCTTATTGAGGATGCGCGCCTGTCGTCGACGGCGTACCGGCTGTTCCCCATCGGTGCCGCTAGTGGGGGTCGTCCCAGCCTGGGGGTAGGGGGCGGTGGTCGTAGTGCTTAGCCTTGTCGGCAGTGGTCCAGCACGAGCTGATGTTGCGGGTCTTGCAGTACTCGGCGATGTCCTTGCCGAGGAGCCTTCGGGTCTTGGTGAGGTTCTTCCCGGTGACGTTTCCCGTCTTGGGGTGGGCGATGTGGTCGGTCCATCCGAGGAAGTAGATCTGGTCTTCTTCCTCGATGTTGGTGCGGGCGGCTTTGGGGAGCTCGTTGGGCGGGATCCAGGTTCGGGGTCGGGCTTTGCGGGCGCCGTGGTCGGCGGCTTCGAGGAGCAGGCTGGCGGGCCATGGTCTGGTGCCGCTGCCTCCGATGTTGAGGGCGTCGAGGAGGCGTCTGTAGTCGGCTGCGAGGAATGCGCTGGCTCTGAGGACGCCGCTGAGGCTGATGGTGATGTCGTAGGTGTGTGCCCAGTGGTGGGGGCCGATGAGGGCTATGAGGAGTGTCCAGGGTGGTTCTCCTTCGGCGGCGAGGACGCTGTCGAGCTCGTGGGTGCGGCCGCCGGCGTCGAAGGTGAAGCGGTAGAGGACGCGGTGTCCTCCTGCTCGTCTGGTGCGCCAGAGGGCTTGTGTGAGCTGGGGCAGGTCAGCCATTGGCCTGTTCCTTTCTGGGGGCACGGCGGGCCTTCCGCTGTTGCTTCCTTGGGGCGTGACGGACGGTCCTTCATTGCCCCGGTGGGGCCGGTAGGTGGTTTCTGCTGGTCCTGGCGGCCGGGTGGCGGTGGTACGTCGCCTGGCCGGGGGGGGGGGGCGCCTGGGCTGACGCCCTCCCACCCGTCCCGAATTATCCCTGTGACCTACGACAAGAATTCCTGCGGCGAGATGCGAGGTGGTCGTGTTGGTGTTTTCTCCTGAGTTCTGCTGGCTTGTGCTGGAAGTGGTGCCGTGGTGGTACTGGGTGCTTGAGGCTTCGGCTCTCGTGGGGGTGGCTGGGGTGGCGGAGCTGCTGCAAGCCCGGGCTGCGCGTCGTGAGGCTGCGGCGTCGTCTTTGGGGGTTGAGGCTCGGCCGGCCGGGGCGGATGACTGGACGGTGTCGGGGTCATGAGCTCGTCGGTGGCGGCCGGCTTGTGGGCGGTGTTCAGCGTCGCTCTGTTCGTGGGTCTGTGGGCTGAGGAGGCGGAGCAGCGCTTACTGGGAGGGGTCGGAGTGCCTCGGTGGGTACCTGCGGCACTGGGAGTTCTGCGTGCAGAGCTGGCCTGCCTGCTGGGGCTGATGGTTCTGCTGGTGCTGAAGCCGGTGTCGTGGCTGCCGTTCGCGGCTCTGCTTGCGGCGGCTGTATGGGTCGGGAGGGTCCGGTTCGTGCAGGTGGGTCGACAGCGTCGTCGGTGGTGGCAGCGGACGGCGGTAGGGGTTGTGCTGCTGGAGGTGTGGTTGGTGCTTGTCTCGGTGTCTCAGCCGGAGACGGCGTCTCTTGATTTGAGGTTCAGCAAGGCCTGCGTGGCGACGTTCCTTGCTTACTGCATCTTCTTTGCGGGCCGGGACCTGGCGGGGCAGGTGGTCGGTTGGTCAGAACGGCGCTGTCGCGGAGGTCGTTCTGGTGAGTACGTGGTGGTTCCTGAGGGGGTCTGAGGACCCCGCTAATTGTTCTTCATTTCTTCTTGTTTTATCGAATTACATTCGTGTTTTTTAACACTGGAGGTTTCTGTGTTTGAGGGGCTACAGGCAGGTGTGGCGGTGGATGGCGCGGCTATGGGTAGGGGCGGCGAGGTGCTGCCTCCGGACCGTGGGGCGCGGGGTGTGCTCACCCCGGTCGTCTACATGGGTGAAGGCAGTTCCGTCGGCGTGGTGCCGGCTTTTTGGAAGGGTGTTGAGGAGCAGTGAGCGCTAAGCGTGACGGCGCAGGCCGGCGACCGTTGGGAGCAGGACAGTCAGTCCACGTCGACATCGGCGGCCTCGTGGGCATCGATGTCGTCGGTTTCGGCTTCGAGGGCGGCGTCGGCTTTGCCTTCGGCGGTGGTGGCGTAGGAGTCGGAGCTGTGGATGAACCAGGAGAGGCCTTCGTCCTGGTCGGTGTGGCTGGTGATGACGAGGTAGCTGCGCCATTTGAGGGCGACGTCGAGCAGGTTGGCGAGCTTGTGGACGTCTCCTTTGGCGGGGATGTACCTGTCGAGCACGGAGAGGATGACGCCGTCGTGGCGGTTGGAGTCGCCGTAGGGAAGGTGTGCGGGAGAGGTGACGGCGAAGGTCCCGTCGGGGGCCTGCTCGACCTTGACGGTGTTGCCGAGCTTGAAGGCGTCGGCGATGGTCTTGTCGAGGTGCTGTCGGGCGTCGGGGGCGATTCGCCAGTAGTGCATGGGGTTTCTGCTCCGGTTCGGGGGTGGGTGCTGTGAGTGAGTACTTCGTTGTTCGTAAGGGTGCCACAGCGCTGCGTAATGAGGTGGTGTGGGACTCGTCGATCTCGTACGGGGCGCTGGGGATTCTTGCGCGGGCGCTGGCGACTGCTCCGGGGGCGGATCTGGGTTACCGGGCGTTCGCTGGTCGGGGTATGGGTGAGAAGGCTGTGCGGGCGGCTCTGGGTGAGCTGGAGGAGGCTGGTTACCGGCATCGGTTCACGGTGCGTCGTGAGGGTGGTCGGATCCGGACGGTGACGGTGTTCTCGGATGTGTCGATGGGGCGGTCTGAGGCGCTGTCGGAGCTGCCGGAGGAGCAGCGGGTGGGTGTGGTTGACCCTGAGGAGCCGAGGCAGTCGTGCGGGTCGCGTATTCGCAGGTCGCACCGTGCGGCAACGGGTGCCGCACGGTCTGACCTGGGCAAACGCACCCCTTCCGAGGGGCTTGTGGATAACTTGTCTGATGATGGTCGCCGTGCGGCAACAGGTGCCGCACGGTCTGACCTGGGCAAACAGGGTGTTTCCGCAGGTCGCACCGTGCCGCGCTCCACCGTGGCACGGTCGAGCGCGGCACTATCCCTACGGGATACCAAACCTTCTTCCTCACTACGTTCGGAAGAAGAGTCTTTTGACCAGACCGGACCGGGCCGGGCCGAGGTGGCGTCGCCGGGCGCGGGCGCCGGTTCTCGGTCGGGGTCGGTCAGGTCGGGTCGGGCTCGCCGGGCGCCTGCCGCCGGCCGGG
>ERZ772974.433-NODE-433-length-32271-cov-20.430159_pt1 | contig 32271 bp, 45 predicted proteins | sample MGYA00580671_ERZ772974 | MGnify/ENA primary metagenome ERZ772974 (study PRJEB29015, sample SAMEA2738065) | human oral metagenome | biome: human oral; feature: human-associated habitat; material: saliva | place: China | collected 2218 ... | reverse complement strand
TTGAGGCAACTATTGGTACTATCGACGGCGTGCCTGTAGTTGTTTATCCTGGTCGCGTACATCTCTATCAGGGTTATTCTGCAGCTGAGGTAACCTCTCTTGTTCAGCATGCCCATCATCTGGGCTGTAAAGATATTATCTTTGCAGGTGCAACAGGCGCTGTTTCTGGTAATGCAAAGACTGGTCTTGGCGTTATTACTGACCAGATTAACCTCACCGGAACCAATCCGCTTGCAGAGTGGGCAGGCCTTCGCGATGTCGAGACACCATTTGTTGATATGAATGATGCCTTCTCGCCTTATCTAAGAACGCTTGCGCGTGGTGTAGCGGATGACCTCAATATTGAGCTTAATGAGGGTGTTTTTGCTGGCCTTTTGGGACCAAACTTTGAGACTCCTGCAGAAGTTGCTATGCTTCGTAGCTTTGGCGTCTCATACGTTGGCGTTTCTACAGCTCTTGAAGTCATTATGGCCCGCGCTCTTGATATGAACGTGTTAGCCCTGACGCTTGCAGCAAATCCAGCTGGAGCTCACGGAACTACGCATAAGAGTGTTCAAGAGGCATCCGAGAAGTACGCAGATGATCTTGAGCGCCTTGTTCGTGGTGTTCTCGGGCTTCTTTAGTATTTCTGCTTGAATAATAGAGGGCTTCCCCGTATAGTTGTTAGCGCGCTTTTGCACGCCAGCATAGCTCAGTTGGTAGAGCACCGCTCTCGTAAAGCGGGGGTCATCGGTTCAAACCCGATTGCTGGCTCCACGTTTTCCCACGTAGCCGCCTTGTGCGGCTATTTTTATGCCGATTTCTCCACAAATACCTCACCAAAACCTCCACAAAGTGTAAAACTCGTGTGTTTCGCCGTGCAGAGAGAGCATGCACGTTAAGCGTTTTCGCGTTTCGCGATTTCTAGCAAATCGGCAACGAACCAAAGCAGAATTGCGCAAAGGCAAACCGCACCGCACACGCCCGCCACGATCAATGCAATTTGTGCGCCCGCGGCATAGTTGGTCATCGCGCTTTGTGCGACCGTGTGTGTAGGCACTCTCTGAGCCAACGCCATTTCTTCGGCAATACGTGCCGCAAACGCAGCACTCACCGCATACGCGATTACACCAAGCACAAACGTTGCTATTGATGTGTTCTTGAATTGCTGCTTTCTTGTTTGCAGCGTCTTTTGTGTTGCTTCTTGGACTTCTGACATAACAGCACCCCTAATTCATTATTTACTTACAAATCAACTGCCAAAATAAAGTCAACGAAAATTAACGCCACCCCCCCCCGCGAAAACTAGTAAAACTATTTATGCGCTCGTTGACATTCGCATACCGTTTTACGCTTGGTATTCGTCTATTGCTTGTTGTACCTTGCTATGCAGCTCAAAGGCGCGTTTTTCTTGTTCTTTGATTGTAGGTGTACTTTCCCAGCCGACGAGTTCGTCAAGTGTGCAGTCTAAAACACGACATACTTTCAGCGCGTCGCCTAATGTGATCTCGGTCGTGCCACGTTCCCAACGTCCGACAGCTTGGTAATTCGAGCCTATCTTTTCGGCTAGCTCCGTGAGCGTTAAACCCTTCTTGGTACGTAACGCTCTTAGTTGTAAATCAAACTTACGCATTTAGTACCTCCTCTAAGCAGCGATTATAAACAATCTTCACAAGATATTCAAATAATTAAAATTGATACTTGAATATCAAATTTTGATATTTTATTATGTTATTGTTCACCTAGTGAACAGAGTACCTTGAAAGAAAAATACCACTAGAAGTAGTGGGGGACTAGTCACCAACGACTATATGTTGTATGTGGCGACTAACCACAATAAAAAAGTTAAATAAAATGTTCGTTGCAAAAAGTAAGGAGAAATTAACGTGTGGAAAGGAGAAATCCTATCGCAGAACTTGCGAGCTGAACGCGCAAGGCTCAATATCTCTCGCGCTGAACTTGCAAGCAGAAGCAAGGTAAACATTTCGACAATCGAGAAACTAGAGAACGGGAGACAGCAGAACATAAACACTACTGTTAGAACTATTTACAACCTAGCTGACGCTCTGAACGTCAAACCTCAAGAGCTGGTCGGGTGGGAGTAAACATGGCAGTACCACAGAACGCAGGTGCGGCGTGGCAGTACGTGTGGCAACCTCGCAACCGTTATTCGGCTGATGCAGGGAACGCACAACCAGCGTATAAAACGGTAATGCGCCACGGCGACAAACGGCTAACAAAAAGCCGCTTCAATGATAATTATTACGTGAGAGAGGACAACGGCAATACGTGGCTGCTAGGCAGCTTCGAGAACGCAAACGCCGCGGCAAAGGCGTTCGGAAAATGGCACAAGTGCCACAGCAACTAACCATATTCGACGCGCTACGAGAGGAGAAGCGCAACCCGAACACTTGCACGTTTGTTCTAAAAGCCTTCGAGTTAGAGAAAGGATCAATAAAAGTGCTTTGCAATTTGAGAAACGCGACTTGGACGAATTGCAGAGAAGTTGGACATTGTGTCTATCCAAAGTAAAAGCCCCATTTAAGCGGCAACTTAAACAGGGCATGCCCGAGAAAGTAGAGAAAATATGGGCGATAAGAGTATACAACTCTTCTATTCCGAAGAGTTTGGCGAGCTAACAGCCTTCGCCGATAGTCGCGGCAACCCTTGGTTTGTTGCTCGCGACGTATCCGACGCGCTCGGCTATCGTATGCCGTCGGACATGACGCGCCGATTAGACGCGGACGAAAAGGATACGCAGGTAATGCGTACCCGCGGCGGCATGCAGCGCGTCGCAATTATTTCCGAGCCGGGCTTGTATACAGCCGTTCTTGGCTCAAAAATTCCACAAGCAAGAAGTTTCAAACGCTGGATAACACATGAGGTGTTACCAGCAATCCGGTCGAACGGCGGTTATATCGCCGTGAACGGTACGGAAACCAACGAGGAGCTGCTCTCACGCGCTCTCGTCGTGGCGAACGACGCTATCAAGCGCAAAGACGCACTAATCGACAAGCTCGCGCCAAAAGCACGCTTTGCCGACGCAGTATCCGCGGCGGACGGCACATGTTTAGTCGGTGAGCTGGCTAAAATGCTGCGACAAAATGGCATTGAGGTTGGCCAAAATCGGCTCTTTGAGTGGTTGCGCGCCGACGGCTATTTGGGACGTTTCGGCAGCAATTACAACGTACCGACACAACGAGCTATGGAGCTTGGACTATTCCGTATCAAAGAGACGGCCGTTCACAAAGCCGACGGAAGCGTGACAATCAGCCGCACGCCAAAAGTAACCGGCAAGGGTCAAACGTACTTCTTCGCACGCTATGCGTACGGAAACGAAGAACCTACCAACTAAGCAGCTATTAAGCGCGCTAGAAGCCGCGGAACTAATGGGAATGAATAAGCGCACCATTGAGCGTATGTGCGCGACAGGCGAGCTTCCGGCGGTGAAGCTGCGAAAGAAATGGCTGATTAACAAAAATCTACTTTATGCCCGATTGGGGTTAACAAATGAAGAACTTACTTAAAGGCACGTTCGGCGTGCTTGCTGCGACTTGCGTTGCCGTTATCGCAACAGACGGCGACGTAACGGTATCTATTATTGCGTACGACGTACTCGTTCTCGCCGCTCTCATACTCATTGGCTATCTGCTTTATACCGACGATGCGCCGTTTCTAATCGAGTGGAGCAACAATGCTGACTAAACAAGAGCGAGAAGCAACCATTGAGAGAATCAAAAGTTACGGTGACTCTGATTTGCCGTTCTATAAACTTTTGTTTGGTAGTCGCGCGCCATACGCTATGCAGTACACAGAGTATCTAAAAGCGCTTAAAGACCGTATTATCGACCTCTGCGATACGTCAAACATGTTGGAGCTGCCAGTTGATAAAGACGGCGAGGTTATCCGAGTAGGTGATACGGTATACGATTGCGAGTGCACAAAGTATGAAGTCGCAGGGCACTCATCGTCTAGTAATGTTCTTCTGTCAGCTGGCAGAGAGCTTATATGTTTTAAGAAACCCGCAAACGAACTAACTCACAAAGAGCCTGTAACAGTTAAGTTACTTGCACAGCGCATTAAGCGTGTTTTAGGAGATGAAGCCTCTTCGATAGGCGTTGTTCCTCACATTGAATTAAGACGTATCGCTAAGCAGCTTGAAAGTCTAGGTGATAGCGATGAAGCCTAACACTTGGAACTATCGCATTCCCATTGTGACCGGACGCAAGCCAACAGCAGATGAACTGTACTTGCAAGCGTTGAAAGCAAAGCATGAGTGCATTGTCGGATATTTAGGTGCTGGTTATAAGTTTAATTACGTTCCTCTGCAAGATTGCGATAAAGAGTTTAACGCAGCAATCGCACATTACAAGCGACTAGCCGAGGAGGAGCAATGACAATCGAATTTACCCTGCCGTTCGTCCACGGCTTGCAACGCCCTAGAACGGGTAACGGCTTTGTATACGACACGGCGCGTAACAGAGCCGACAAAAAGGCAGTAGCCGACGCGTACCGCGAAGCGTGCTACCACAAACCATTCAAGGCGGAGCGTAACCAGCCCGTACGCATTTACATCAAGGCCGCACGATCATTGCCAAAAACCACGCCAAAATGCGTACTGTTCGAGCATGATACCCACAAACCCGATATTGACAACATCGAGAAGCTCGTACTTGATGGGCTGAACGGCGTAGCGTACGAGGACGACGCGCAAGTAATCGAGTTGAAGGCAACAAAGCTACCACGTTCGCGCTGCAAGGATACGACATACGTTACCGTCGATTTTGGTGCAGCAAACTTGAAGGAGAGCACATGGCAGAACTAAACGGAACAGCGGCGTTTGAGGTTGAGTTTTTGCAAGCTATCCGAGAAGACGCATACAACCGAGGATACATTATGGGTGTTTACAGCGTACTTCTCGCCATTGCGAATGACGGCACGGAAGCGGCGTTGAAATTCGCGGAAGATTTCGTGTTCAAGTGCATTATTGACGATAAATCCCTTTATGACGAGCTGGAAAAAGAATTAGTGAAAGCGAGAGCGAAAAATGACAATTAACCTTGGTATTCCACAGATAATTTGGCTTGTTATGGCTATCTTTGGGCTAATTTACGAGATTATCAACCACGGCAAGCCACAACAGCCGCGCAATGCCTACGCCTTCGCGATTGGTATGGTTATTTCTTTCTCGCTGCTCTACTGGGGCGGCTTTTTCGGATAAATACCGATTTATTTTAATTCCCATTTTACAACCCAATAGAAAGGCTTTAACCATGAAGAAACTCCTTCAATGGCTGGCTGTCGCTGTCTTTGCGATGCTGGTATTTGTTCCAGCTCTCGCACAGGCTCAGACGGTACCGACCACGATTACCAGTTTCAAAGTCACCGACAAAAACAGGCAAGACTTAACCTCTGCATTTACGAACCAAGATATCTACTTGACCGCATCATGGAGCGCAACGAGCGAGGTTCACGAGGGCGACACGTTCTCGCTTGGTATTCCGGATATTCTCGACTTCCCAGCAACGAACGCCGCAAGCTTCAACATTTACGCGCCAGACGGTAACGTTATGGCAACGGCACGAGTCACGCCCGGACGCGTCACGATCACATACACGGCATGGGTCGAAGGCAAAGACCACGTGCAGGGTACGCTATGGCTTGCAGCTCACGTTAAGGCTGACGCAGCAGCAGGTACAACCACGCTAAGGCTCATTGATGAAGCCACGGGACAGGTAGTTGAAACCAGCTTCGAAACAAAGCATTACGGCATTATCCAGCACGAGGTCATCGCCAAATGGGGCGTTAAAACCGACCACGGCACGGTCGAGTGGTCGGTACGTCTGAACCACGCAGCGGAGAACCTCACTAACGTTGTACTAGAGGATACGGTGCAAGAGGGCACGCGCATTATTCCTGGCTCATTCCGTTTGTACCGCGTTCACATGGACGCATACAGCAACATTGACCCCGCAAGCTGGGTTCGTATCAACGTTCCCGAGCCAACCATTAACGGCAATACGTTCACGTGGGATTTGTCGAGCGTTGATTTCCAGGGCAACCAATACTTCATGTACTACGAAACCGAGGGAACAGAGACTACCTCGAACTCTATCCAGCTAAAGAGCCGCGAGACAACGCAGGGCTCACGTTATCAATTCGTTAGCCAGGACAGCGGCGGCAATGGCAACGGTGACAATCGCCCAGCCGAGCCAGTAACGCCCGAGCCACAGCCCGAGCCGGAGACACCACCAACTCCAACACCTACACCCGAGCCAGTGCCAACGCCACAAGACACAGACCCCGAGCCAAAACCACAGCCCGAGCCATCTAAGCCAGTGAAGAAGACAAAGAAGAAGGCTGTACTGCCTGCAACGGGAGATTGGGACTATTTCATCAGCGCAACAACCGCACTATTCGGCGCGTGTGCTGGCGGTTTCCTTGTCTATGTCGGCTTGGAGCTTGGAAAGGATAAACGCTAATGATTTGTCCTCATTGCATGAACGACGGCGGCATGTTCTACGGTATCGGCGTTAGAGAAACGGCGCACGGTTACTTCTTGCACTGCGACTATTGCGGTTGCGAGAGCGCGACAAAAGCAACCAAAGAAGAAGCCCGCGAAGAATGGGCAAATTCCAAATTTTATGAGAGGTTAAAAGAAAATGGCAACAAAAAATAACGAGGTTATCGAGGTACAAGCGGAAGTTATCGAGCCACCCGCAATTCTTACCGACGGCGATAAATGGCTAGCAGAAGCCCGCGGCAAGGCTGCAACAATCGCGGCACAATACCAGCCGCACGACATCACCAACGAAGCCGATTACAAAGACGCTAAATCGGCTCGCGCCATGCTTCGCAAGGAAATCGCGGCAATCGACAGCGACCGAAAGTCGATGACTTCAACGCTCGAGAACGCTATTAACCGTTTCAAGGCTCACGCAGCCGAAGCTATCGGCGAGCTTACGGCACTAGAAGCCGCGTACAAGTCAAACATCACCGATTACGAGGAGAGGTGGGAAAGTACCCGCCGCGCCACGTTGCAGGAGGAATACGAGACATACGCGCCCGATATTGCACTACCGCTTGACGGACAGCAAACCGCACTCGTTCCGTTTGAACTGCTTCTAAAGCGTTTCGGCACAGAGGGTAAGTGGCTTAACCGCTCGACAAACGAGCGCGCGGCCGTCGAGCATTTGCGCAAGTGCATTGATCGCGTTGCAAACGATATCAAGAATATCAATGCAACGGAAATGGACGACCGCGAGCGCGTCGAGGTCAAGGGCGATTACTTCTCAACGTTAGAGTTTGAGAACACCATGTCCGCGATGATACAGCGTCGTATTCAGCGTGACAAAACCGAACAGCTCGAACGCGAGCAGCAAGAGCGCGAGAGACAGTGGCGAGAGCAACAGGAACGTATCGCAGCCGAAGCAGCAGCACGCCAACAGGAGCAGCCACAGAGCGCGCCACAGCCCACACAGGCGGCCACAGAGCCACAGGCAGCACCACAGGCAACCGAGCCAGTGATGAAGTTGATTATTGAGGTTGAAGTAACACCTACACAGCGCGGCAATCTTCTTTCCTGGCTTAAAGCAAACAATATCCACGGCGTACTAAAGAGGAGCTAATCATGGCAAACGCACTTGTACAGTCCAGTAACAAGACCGGAGCGGAGATTGTCCGTTCACAGGTCAACCAAATTCAATACCTTATGCAGGACGTGTTACAGAAAGGCACACATTACGACACTATCAAAGGTTGCGGAGACAGACCCGTATTACTCCAGCCAGGAGCGGAAAAAATCGCGCTTATGTTCCGTTTTGTGCCTAAATACGAGATTACAAAAGAGGACTTAGGCAACAATCACCGCGAATATGACGTTACGTGCAATCTCCTCAATGAGGAAGGCTCAATCGTTGGCGTTGGTATGGGCTTGTGCTCGACCATGGAGAAGAAATACCGTTACCGCAAAGATTGGCAGACCAAAGCAACCGTTGAAAATGAGGACATCGCCGACCTTTGGAACACGGTTCTAAAAATGGCAAAGAAGCGCGCTTTCGTTGACGCGGTGCGTTCCACTACCGCAGCAAGTGACATCTTCACGCAGGATATCGAGGAAGCACCTATGCAGCCGCAGCCAACGCATGAGCAAACCGATTTGAGCGAGATTAGAGCACTTTATAAAGAGTGGTGCAAGGCGGCAGGAGTAAGCCCGCAGGACGGCACACAGCTTCTTTTGGACACCGTCAAAGCGTCAAGCATGGAGACGATGACTAACGACCAAGTAGCCGCAGCGGTAGCAGCTATGAAACAGGATATCGAGGACGCAGCCGCAGGAGTTGAGACAGTCGAACCCGAGCCAAAGAAAGAGCCTACGCAGAGCGCGGCAGACTTTGAGGAAGTGACCTTTTAATGAGCATTAACCGAGTTAACATCACAGGCAATCTTACCCGCGACCCTGAGCTTAGAGCAACCGCAGGCGGTACACAAATGCTTGCGTTCGGTGTCGCGGTGAATGACCGTCGCAAGAACCCGCAAACGGGCGCATGGGAAGACGTACCGAACTTCGTGGACTGTATCGTCTTTGGCTCACGTGCGGAAGCTGTTTCCCGCTTTATTTCCAAAGGGTCAAAGGTTGCCATTGAAGGCAAGCTGCGTTACAGCTCATGGGAGAACAAAGAGGGGCAGCGTCGTAGCAAACTAGAAGTTATCGTCGATGAAATCGAGTTTATGAGCCGTTCAAACGGCCAGCAAGTGACATCACCAGCCGCAGAAGCCGCGAAGGTGGCAGACACGCCCGCATACGGCATGCCGCAAGCACCCGAACCCGAGTTTTACGACGCAGATATCCCGTTCTAAGACAGCATAAACAACGCCTGGCGGTCGTTATGGCCGCTGGGCTATCCGTAGGAGGTTACAGCATGAAGAAGGACAGAAAGAAACGCAAAGAAGCCGTTAAAAGACTTGAAAAGCTAGAGGACATGAACAGGGAGGGTAAAAATATAACCGAGTCAGACTTTATCGAAACGCTTTACCCAAAGTATGTATTTAACAGGCGGTACGGAGAGATTAACAAACAGACATGTGCCGAAATGCTCGAAGAGGTTAAATCTCTCGTTGACATCAAGGACTACATCACGTGTCCGCGCTCCAAGGAAAAGAAAGCAATTCATATCGGCGATAGAGTTTACAAGGTCGACGGCGACGGCGAACCTCTAACCGTCGTGGAAATAATCGTTCGTCATGACGGCGCAGTAGTTCAATGTCGTTATACAAACAACATGGAAACTAACCGCGAGAACTACCTTATAAGAAGGTCAACAAAGTTATCATTCTTCCCGCGTGAGTTGACGTTCGATAAGCCAGTTAATGATGGTTTATACAGTGAGCTAAATAAACTCTGGGGAAAAAGTTATCATGTTATCGTAGTTGAAGAAATCTAACACACAGGCCAGTAGCCCTTGCGGTTGCTGGCCTTTTTTCGTTTCTATGCGTATTCGCATACCAGTTATTACAAAAGCGCATGGCGTTTCATGCAATATTGGAATAGCTTACACAGTACCTTCATATTCTGTTTCTAAAGTGTTACATAATTGTTTCCAAATTGTAAACTTTGGCGACATACGCGACATTGGGGTACTTTGGCGACATTCGCGTTTTTTAATCTGCTATACTAAGGAAAACAAGTTTCCCAAAAGACCGCAGCAGCAAGAGAAACGAACCAGCGAAGGGAAACAATCACCCGAAACAACCTCGGGAGCACGACGTTTCACACTCCAAAGCAAAAGCGGGCAGACGCTTCAGCGGGTATCTGACCGCCTTTTGCGCTCCTTGCTTTCCAGTTTACATTCAAAAGGGAATAGTACTATCGATTTGCGCGATAAGCGCATTTTTAATAACTTAATAATGTTGAAAACTTGTATAAAATATGTTGAAAATATGTTGATAACTTGACGTTACCGCAGATAAACGGTATAATTTAGCTACCGAGAGAGAAAGGGTGGCACAATGGTATCAGCGGCAAATGGTATCAAGGGGACAAGCGATAATTACGATTTAGCTTATTCATCATCTAAAGAACTGTTTACAGCATGTTTAGAAGCTCGTGAGCGTTGGTTTCAGACACGAGAGAGGGTAAACGCGTACAAGCTCACCGAAGGCGCAAAGACGCAGAAGTTCAACGAGAGCGTATCAAGTACCAAAGACCCGGACACAATGCGAAACGTCGATATCCGTTTAATGCTGGAAGAAGATGAAAAGCGAGCAGCGAACGCATACGACAATCTAAAGGAAACATGCGAGTATGTCCTCTATGGTAAAAACGGCGATAGCGGTTTATCGTCACTCGTTGGCGAAGATGCAGCAAATATTATCAAGTTTCATTACATTCACGGTATGACCTATGAGCAAACGGCATCAGTGCTCTGTATGAGTATCGCATCGATATTCAAATATGCGCGCATAGCATGTGAAACATGCGACACGTACGGACTCCAACGCGTCGCAGAAGGTCAAGGCATCGCAAACGCATAGAGTGAAGAATAATCAAAGATAAACGCATAGGTTACTCTCTAAAGTAACCTTTCTCGGGCAGCGGTCGTGTTCCTCTCCACGGCCGCTTTTCTTTTGTCGATACACCCACCCTATACCCTAGGGGGTAGGGGGTAGCATGGGGAGCATATGGGCGCAAACGTAAGACGAGCGAACAGCACGCGAAGAAACGCGGTACGGTCAAGGGTACGCGCTATCGGCGCGCCCTGCTGGATATGCGGCCTTGCTATCGATTACAACCGACCAGCGCGTGACCCGTTAGCCTATGAAGCCGACGAGCTAGTACCCGTAAGCCAGGGCGGCTCACCCTATGACGCGGATAACATACGCGCGGCGCATAGGTGCTGCAATGCATGGAGGTCGGCAAAGAGCGTGGCAAAGGTCGAGAAGCTCAAAGCCGCCGCAATCGCCCGCGGTGCAGCGTGGCAAACACCTATAGACTTCGTAAGCATCATGAGAGCAACGCAGAGCCACGCTATAGACACAGAAACACTATTGCAGTACCAGCACACCACAGCGTGGTAAATGGGGGCTTAGAATGGCTTACAGTGCCTAGTATAGGGGGGTCTTTTGTTCAAACAGGGTTCGCCATACCTTGCACCCAGGGCTAATATCCCCCCGATGTTTTTTATTACAACAAGCCGCCTAGCTGCGGCGATGTATATTCACCCTTAATATATGCAGGTGGTCAATGGACATCAACGAAATTATCCCGTACGCCCGAAACGCACGCCATAACAAGAAGGCTATCCCAGCCGTCGCGGACAGTATCCGTCAGTTCGGACTTCGTGGTCAAATCGTGTTAGAGAGCCGCGAGAACCCCGTAATCGTTACAGGCCACACACGCGTTGAAGCGTGTAAATCTCTCGGCTGGAAAGAGATACCCGACGAGAACATCGCCTATTGCGACGGCTTAACCGAGGACGAAATCAAGGCATACCGTATCGCGGACAATAAAACGGGCGAGATCTCAACGTGGAACATTTCTATGCTTAAAAGCGAAGTCAAAAGCATTGGAAAACTCGACATGTCAAAGTTCGGCTGCGACTTCAAGAGTAAAGACATGGCATATGGTGCCCATATCTTGAACAACAATCACGGCTGGAACATGGATATTTGCAACCGCGACGATTGTACGGGCGCGTATGAGCTTCCCCCGCTTGAGCCATGCGACGTTAAACCGCACGATTTAATCAGCTTTAACTTTTGCAAGACAGCAACCGATTTTAATTGCGGCGTTCACTTCTGCATTGATGATTACCAGTTCGAGAGAGTTTGGAACGAGCCACATAAATATATTGACTTGCTAAAGAAATTCGAGTGCGTCGTTTGCCCCGATTTCAGCGTGTATATCGATATGCCATACCCGATGAAGCTATGGAACATTTACCGTTCCCGTGCGCTCGGTTTCTTTTGGCAGTCCCAAGGCATAAAGGTTGTGCCGAACGTTACATGGAGTGACGCGTCGAGCTTCCCGTACTGTTTCGATAGCTTGCCGCAAGGTGAAACGATTTTCATTTCAACGGTAGGCGTTACCCGTGACAAAGAAGCACGATCTGGCGCAATCGCTGGTTTTAGCAAGGCACTAGAAGCAACGAAACCAAAACGTGTGCTGCTCTTAGGCGACGCGCTCGACGTTGACTTCGGAGACATTGAAGTTTGCAACTATAAACCATCATCATTTAAGCGAGGTTAGCGTGGCTAAATCTAAATATTACATGCAGCAATACCGCGCGAGAAAGAAAGCGGAGAAGCTGGCAGCGGTGGCGGTTGTCGCAGAGCCTACAAAAGAGGACGTGCTGGAAACTGCTTTGATGTATGCGGTTGACCAAGTCAAAGAGACATACCGTTATCAGGCAGCTATGGTAAACCCTAACGGAGAAAAAATAGTAAACCAAGAAACCCTCGACGTTATGAAGAGGTTTACAAGCGTTAGAAAAAATGTCAGAGAAACACTTGAAAGTAGTTATTTAAGACACTTGGACGAAATCGGCAAATATTACGACGAGTCATTCGACCTTCTTATCACTGACGTAGACGCTCTTTACAACAGGTTTTTCTCTTCCCCCGAGCTATTTAATAGATAATTTTTGAGGTGTAAATAATGGCAAAATCAAAAGAATATATGCGCAAATACCGTGCAATGAGAAAAGCACGCGACGGCGCAAAATTGAAAATTTCACAAATTCTCATGACGCCTGAAATGGAACTTGCAGAGATTGACGCACGTTTGAAAGTGTTGAAAGAGCAAGAAAAAGATTATTTCGACGCAGGGCAACAGCTTATTATGGGTGGCTTTGAGTATAAACGCAGTTTGTACAAAGTTGATCCTACAGAAGCAGAGAAGGAAGAAATCAAGCGGAGTGAGCACGCGGGCGAGAGTCTCATGCAAAGAGGTTATGAATACCGATACAAGGGCATAGAGACGCGCAATGAAATTGAGAAGCTAGAGAATAGGCGCAAGCAGGTTTACGCAAACACCGCCGCAGGTATCCAGGCGCAAGCAGTCGAAACACAAGCGAGAAGGCAAGCCGCGTTTGAGTCGATTGTAAAAGAGCGAACAAGACTACAAACAGAAGCCGCGCAGTGGTCGAACTCGAGAGCGTTTAGAAGAGAGCAACAAGAACGCAGAAGAAAAGCTGATATTGAGATTGGCGGAAGAAACACCAGGAGGGGACAGGAAGCGAGAGCGGTTGTTGACAGGCTAGGGGCAGGCTATCGAGATATTGTCAATAACAGAATAAAAGAACTAAACAAAGTTATTAACGGCGGCGTAAATAGTCCGCTACTTGATGAATATTTACCAGGACATTAAGCAGTCACGGTTTCGTGGCTGCTTTTTTATTAGCGAGGTGATACATGCCACGGAAGAAAGCAAACGGACTCGAAAAGCCAGCAAACGTGGCAAATGACCCGTTCAAGTCCGCAAAATGGGACGAGATTACCAGCGCGAGGACGTTTAGCACATCAGACGTTCCCGCGCTTCTTCTTTTAGTGCAGTGGCACGCAGTGGCGCAACAATGCATCGATGATATCGACGACGTCGGGCAAGTCGCATATCAAAACAAGCTCGGCGACTTAAAGGCATTGCCGCAGATATCGACGCTCAAACAGGCGAGCGCGGAAATTAGGCAGCTCAACAAACAACTTGGTATCAATGACGCGGCAGAACCCGAGAAGAAAAAGACGAAGCAAGCGTCGACGTTGCAGTTCGTAATGAATGATCGCGCGAAGAAAGCAAAGCGGGTGAACGGTGGCTAAACGTTACGGTCGGCAGACACCGACATACGAGATAGTCGGTAAGTATGCATACACCGACGGAGAGCAAGCGACCGCCTTGGCTTCCGAGTTCTGGGACGCGCCTTTGGAATGGCAGCAACACTTCTTGGACGTAATGCTGGCGCGCGACAAGCGCGACAAATACGCGTTCAAAACGGTTGGACTCTCACTTGCTAGGCAAAACGGTAAATCGTGGAGCGTTCGCGCTCGGTGCTTCTACGGCTTAATCGCGGACGGCGAAAAAATCTTGTATACGTGCCAGCACGGAGACACCGCCGACGGCATGTTCAAGGAGCTTTCCGCACCGTTCGAGGACGAGGAAAACGAGGACTTAAACGACCTATTAGACGCGGTGCGCAAAACTAACGGTCAGCAAGCAATTTACTTGAAAAACGGCGGCTATATCCGCTTTACGACCCGTACAAATAACCTTGCACGTGGTAAGAGCTACGACGTTGTAATTTACGACGAAGCACAGGAGTTGACGCGAGAGCAACAGGACGCGTCACGTTTTGTTACGTCGGCGAGCAAGAAGCACAACGCACAAGTTATCTATTTAGGAACGCCACCAAATGAGAAAGCACCCGCCGAGGTATTCAAGCCCCTACATGACCGCGTACACGACGGCGACACTAAGGGCACGGCGTGGCTTGAGTGGGCGGTCGAGGAAGTCGGCGACACGCACGAGGTAGACCGCTGGTACGAGACGAACCCGTCACTTGGTTATCTCATTGACGAAGAGACAATCGCCGCAGAAGCCGACGACGTCGCACCCGATAGTTTCGCTCGCGAGCGTTTGGGCTGGTGGGCAAAAGCGGGCGTTATCAAAACGGCTATTGATCCCGATGTTTGGCGCGCCGCCCGCATTAAGTCTATCGGCGATAAATACAAGAAGAAAACGACGTTTGGCGTTCGCTTCTCAAATGACGGCTCTATTTACGCGCTTGTTGGCTGTAAGCAAAATAAAGACGGCGAGTTTGCCGTGGAGCTGGTCGAGGTCGGCACAACGGAACGCGGCACGCGCTCACTTGCTGAAGAAATCGTGAACCGAAAACAGACGGTGAACGCCTGCATGATTGACGGCTTAAACGGTGCAGAAGCATTGTGCACGAACCTAACAGAGCTAAAAGCTCCGCGAGGGTACATCACGCGCCCAAATACCGCCGATGTTATCGCCGCGTCACAGTCTTTTTTGGACGGACTCACCGACGGCACGATTAAGCACACATACGCCCGAGCGTTCGATAATTCCGCGCTTGGGTGCGTTCGTCGTTCAATCGGTAGCCGCGGCGGTTGGGGCTTTGGCTCAACGGACGCAGCCGACAGCACGATTACAGAAGCCGCGGCACTTGCCGTTTGGTGCTGCAAAAACACCCGCAGAAACCCTAGAAGAAAGCAGCGAATACTATGATTTATCAAGATAAATTCTTGTATGGCGGTATCTCAACGCCAAACCTCGATAATGTCCCCGACGCTTACCGTGACACGGTGAAGCGTCTTTTTTTGCGCTGGTCAAGCGTATATGCTCGCAATTACGAGCTTTACCAGTATTACACGATGAAGTCCCAGCTAAAGAGTATCGGACTTGATATCACGCCCGCCATGCCAAACTTGAACACCGTTGTTGGTTGGTGCTCTAAAGCGGTACGCGCTCATTCTATGCGTTCCGTCTTTGACGGCTTTGTGTTTGGCGGCCAGCAAAACGCGACACTCGACGCGGTAGTACGCACTAACCGCATGCGCTCGATTTACCAACAGGCGTGGAGCTCTGCTCTCGTGTATGGCATTTCCGCCGTTACCGTTATGCGCTCCGCGGACGCTAACAACCCCGTTAAAGTCCGCGTATTCAGCGCAAATCAGTTCTGCACTGAATGGGACACCGCGGCGGACGGCGTTACTAACGGCGTGTTTCTAACCAGCGTTGACGATAAGGGCGCGCCCGACCAGTACACGGTGCATCTGCCCTACACGGTGCTTACGCTTGACCGCGTAGACGCTAATACTTGGAGCTGCACCGAAGAACACCACCCCATGAACCGCCCACTCTTTGATGTGTTTGTAAACGACCCCGATCCCGACCGCCCGCTCGGTCACTCTCTCATTACACCCGAGCTTATGGGAATCGTTGACAAAGCAATGCGCGACGTGGCGAACATGGAAATCGGCGCGGCACTGTTCACGTATCCACAGCGTTATATTCTCGGCGCGTCAGAAGGGCTTTTCGGCGATAGCATAAGCGGTGATGACGATGAAGAAGGCGAGGAGGACGAGGACGAAAAGAAACACGAGCCAAGCACTCCAGCTTCACGTTTCAAGCTATACACCGGCGCGATTATGGCAATCTCGCGCGATGAAAACGGCGAAATTCCACAGGTCGGACAATTTGCGGCAGGTAACGCAGAGAACTTCACCCGCGTTTTTGAAAACGACGCTCAACGTTTCAGCGGCGCAACAAACGTGCCGCTCGCGCAGTTAGGCGTTCTCTCGAATACGTATACATCTTCCGACGCTCTGGGCGCGGCTAATGACCCGCTTATTCTTGAAGTCGAGACGGCTAACAGGCGCAACGCCGAAGTGCTCGAAAACATCGCTCGTATGATTATGGCAGTTGCAAACAACAAGGCACTAGACGAACTCACCGACGAGCAGAACAGCGTTCAAGCATACATGCAAGACCCGTCCATGCCTACAATCGCGGCACGTGCCGACGCATGGACTAAGATGTCCGCTTCTGATAAGTCAATCGTTGGAACGCGCGTCTACTACGAGGGTATCGGACTATCGCAGCCTACTATTGACCGACTGCGTGCAGAGCAAAGGCAGGCAGGCGCACTTGACATGCTTTCCGCCATTGCCGCGAAAATGGAGGGGTAATGATACCTCGCGAAACATTCGACAGGTTCGACACGTCATTACAGACCGCGGCAACACTCGCGGAAAATGCCGTCGTTGAGCTTATGGGCGACACCGTCGGCATGACCGATGCGCAAACACAGGCATATCTATTACAGCGATATCCCGCGCTCGTGAAGGCGTACGGAAATCTTGCAGCAGCGGCAGCCGTTGAGTATTACAACGACTTACGCGCCACGTATGACCTCGACAGCGACTTTACGGCGACTATTCCCGAGATTAACAAGCAGTATCAAGCAATCGGAGACGTTAACCGCACACTATCAGAAGCCGACGACATAACGCAGGTACAAAGCAGTCTTTCTGCGTTGAGCGGCCGCCGTGTCATGGAATACGCGGACGATACCTTTACCGATAACGCATTACGCGACCCCGCGCACCCTCGTTGGGCGTTGATACCACATGCGGGAGCGTGTGCGTGGTGCTTGCTAATCGGTTCAAACGGCTTTGTGTATTCCGAGGACGGCGTACTTGCTTCAAGGCACACACATTGCAAGTGCACACCTACAGTGGACTTTGGAAACAGTCCAGGCGTGCAAGGCTTCAACCAAAAGAAGCTGCAACGCTATTACAGCACGGCGCGCGCGTCTGTCGAAGATGAAGCGCGTACGCAGTGGGCGGCGATGTCACCCGAGGAGCGCAAGAAGTACACGCGAGCGCGAACAACGCGAGACGGTAGAAAGGTTGGCGGAAACACGCCGTCATACGACGCTTACCTGCGAAATAAGATAGTGTCGCGTATGGCAAAACAGTTACACATAGCAGAACATAAACACTAGAAGAAGCGGCGAAAGCCGCTTTTTTCATGTCGAAAAACCGCACGGTTTACGTAAAGGCGCAAAGCCTAGAAAGAGGAACACATGAGCAAGGAAGAGACACAGGCAATCGAGGGCGCAAAGCTCGAAGATACCGAAGCCACAGCCGAAGTTGAGCAGTCACAGGCAGAAGAGCCAAAAGAACAGGCAGAGCCAACGACCGACTGGAAGGCAAACTCGCGCAAGTGGGAAGACCGCGCAAAGTCTAACAAAGAGCAGCTAGACGAAGCATTGAAGAAAATTGAGGAGTTACAGGCTTCACAGGCTACCAACGCAAACGAGCAGCTAGAGCAGGCCAACGCAAAAATCGCGGAATTGCAACTCAAAATCAAAGTTTCCAAGGACACGGGCGTTCCCGTGGAGCTGTTACAGGGTTCAGACGAGGACGCAATCACCGCTAGCGCAAACGCGCTCACTTCTTACGCTCAATCGTTCGCCAAATCAACCGCCGCATATCCGCTTGACAAGGGCGGCGCGGCACATTCAACCGCAGGCAATGTCGAAGACATCGCCGACCCCGTGGCACGCGTACAGGCGCGCGCCCGAACTCTACTTTAAGGAGCAAAAATCATGGCAGCACCAGCAAACATTGTTAACGCCGCAGCAGTCAACGCTTCACTTGACGTTGAGGTATTGAAGAACTTCCGCGGCCAGTATGACCGACTCGCCGAGATCCTCGGTATCTTCTCTCCCGAGGTTGTCGCAGCAGGTACAGCAATCTATCAGACCAAATATAACGGCACTCTCAACAACACCGCTTCCGGCACTGGTTACGTTGAGGGCGACGAGGTAGCACTCTCCAAGTTTGGCGTTGATAAGGTCGCAATCGACCCAATCCAGCTCGTACCATACCGAAAGATGACCACCGCACAGGCAATTCTCAAATCTGGCCACGTCCGCGCCGTCATGGGTACAGACGCAAAGATGATTTCCACCGTCCGTGCGGGCGTTGTTTCCGACTTCTTCGGCCTTCTTGCTAACGGCACTACCACCGCAAATGGCAAGGGACTACAGGCAGCACTCGCAAACGGCGTGGCTAAGCTCGGCGACGTTCTCGAGAACGCCAATGACGCAGCCGACCGCGTTGTAACCTTCATGAACCGCCAGGACGCAGCCGATTACCTCGGAACTGCAACCATTACCAACCAGGACGTTTTCGGTATGACCTATCTTGAGAACTTCTTGGGCGCAACTAATGTGTTCCTTACTTCCAAAGTACCAGCCGGCACTATTTACACCACCGCAGCCGAGAATATCCACGCTTACGCAATCGATTTCAGCGGTCTTGGTGAAGCTGGCATGCCTTATGCAATCGACGAGAGCGGCATTATCGGCGTTTCCCACCGCCCAGCATATGACCACGTTTCCGTCGAGACAAACATTCTTCGCGGCGTTCGCTTCGTCCCAGAGATGAAGGACTACATCGTAAAGACCACCATTCAGAAGGTAACCGCATAAGTTAGGACGTAACCATGCCCACAACATTCGCAACAGTTGAAGAGTACAGACTCGACACAGGCGACCACGAGAGCGCGGCCGACCGTGTTTCAGCCGTACTTATGCAGCAGTCCGCAAAGTTGAGGGCGCGTCTGCAAATCTCGGAAAAGAAAAGACTAACCGCAGACCAGCAGGCGTTAGCGCGCTTGCTGGTCACAGACGCAGCGCGTAAAACGCTTGTCCCGCCAACGCTTGACGGTTTCGGCGACATCACAGGTGCAAAGGCCGCGAGCTTTTCGGCTAACGGCTTTCAAGGATCTGTGACAATCGCCAACCAAAGCGGCAGCGCATACTTTGACCGCGACACGCTAAACGTGCTCAAACGCTCTCTCGGGCGTTCGGCGCGCATAGGCGTTATTTGTCCGTGGTAGGTGATGTCGCATGCTAGGCGAGACAGTAGACGTTTTGACGCGTACTGAAACAGGCCGCGACGGCATGGGCGAGCCAGTCTACGAAATGGCGCAAAACACTGTTGAGGGTGTTTTGGTTCGCCCATTATCAACCCTTGATATAGAAGCGCGTATCCGTGACACAGGCAGCGCAGATGTGCGCCCTGACGGTATCGAACTCAAATACTCGCTTGCCTTTCCCAAGACGTACACGGGCGATTTAACACACGCAAAAGTCGTGCTAGTTGATCGTGTACGCAATGGCGACCGCGACGCAATGACGTTCGACGTCGTCGGCTCACCCGATAGAACGCGCCCATGTCCTACACCGTGGAACATGATTGCGGAAATCGGGGTGCAGCATGGCTAAAGAAGGTTTCCAACCAGTCAAGATTTACAAACGCGGCGTTAAAAGCGTGTTCAAAAGCCCCGCAATGCAAGAACTGGTTAAAGCGCGTACAGATGAAATCGTCACCCAAGCAAACGCAAAAGTCATGATTAACCGTTCGGCAAAGAGCCGTAATCACGGTCAACCGTTTAGAGCGGTTGTTAAAAAAGGCTTTGGCACGGTTTACGGCGTTATTCAAAGCACCTCATTTGAGGGCAAGCGTTCCATTTCAAATGGCGTGCTAGACGAATTTTTGGACTGATAACAATGCCACGACTAAACATTCAAGGCGACGTTAGACGGCGATTGCAGGAGCACTTCAAGGGCTTCACAGTCGCTGTCTCTGTTCCCGAAAAGCGAACTTTTCCGCTTGTTGTCGTTCGTCGTACGGGCGGCGCACAAGAAGAGGGACTAGACCGCGCAACGTTGACCGTTCTTGTTTGGGATACGACCGAGCAGAAGGCATACGACGCAGCCGCGGCAGTTTCAGACGCAATCGCGCTTCTTCCGTTCTATGCGGGATACGCAAAGGTTAAAGAAACGTCTTTTTATTCCGATTTTGACACTTCAACTAAAAGCCCACGTTATCACATCAGTTTCAACGTTTGGACTTATCAACCAAAGGAGAATTAACACATGGCAGCAGAACTTAACGCAAAGCTAGCGACCGCGTCAATTCCAGTTGCAGGCCGCGGCATTTGCTATGTTTCATTTAAGGCAAACCCTACATTGCCAACTAACGCAACCGCCGATATGTCTACCCTTACCGACTTCGAGTCCTTGGGCGAGCTTTCCGACAGTGGTTTCTCTGAGAGCCGCGCTATTAGCGCAAACGACCACAAGGGCGCGCACGGTACTGTCATTATGACAACCATCGATAATGACACCACCAAATACAAGGCAGCTTTCCTTGAGGTTTCCCGCGCCGCTGTTGCAAAGCTGCGTTTTGGTGATACTGCCGTTACCGAGACAACCGGCGACGTTACCAAGATTGACTTGCAGCCTTACAAGGGAACACCTCATGCTTTCGTATTTGAGGAGGAGGAGTCCAACGGTTATAAGCGTCGCACCGTTATTAAACGCGGCGTTATTTCCGCATTTGACGAGGTTTCCCATAAAAAGGGCGACCTCATGGCCTATGGCATGGACATCACCGTCAACGATACTGATGACGGTTCACCTGCCGTTGTTATCTACCGCGCAAAGTTGAGCGCATAGCAACTATCAGACGCACCCCCTCCACGTGAGGGGGTGTTTTTTATTTATTTCAACTCGTAGAAAGTGAAACTCAATGAACGCTAAATACCTTGACATGATGAGCACGGAAGAACTCGAAGATTACGCGCAAATTCTTGGCTTTACCACTAAGGCAGCAAAGACCAAAGCAGCAAAAGTGCAGCTAATCGAGACAAAGCGTTCAGAGAGTGCAGAAGTCGAGATTTTCGGCACTAAATTCGTTATTCCAAAGAAGAAGTTTCACGACATGAAGATTAGTGAACTTCTGTCTAAGCCAGACCGAACAGATGACGACTTTGTCGAAGCTATCCGCATGCTTCTTGGCGACGAGCAGTACGAAACAATCTACGAAGCAGTACGCGACGAGGACGGAACAGTCGATATTGACGGCCTAGTCCTTGTATATAAGCGTCTTTTCCAAAATGAAGCACTAAAAAACTTCTAGAGCTTGCGCAACTCGAAGAAGGCCATATCCGCGAGCTGCGACATGACTTCCGCGCATATTACCACGTTTCCTATGACGAGGTAGAGCCAGCCGAAGCAATCGACCTAATAAGGACGCTTCCAGCTGGTTCTCTTTACGTTGCCGCGGTACGTCCCGAGTATGCGTGGTCGAATGAACGCGAAGCCCTGGCAGATATCCAAGACGCCGTGAATTTGTACGGCTGGTTATTCCTTGGCAAGCCAACGGACGAACCGCCGTCGGTGGTGCGTCCTCGCGATATTGAGCGCACAAAACGAGAGCGCGAGCGAACCAAACAAGCAATTAAACGACTCCAAGACCCAAATGTTAAGTGGGAGGAGGTAACGGAATAATGGCAGAAATCGGACGTTCTGACCTCTTAATCGTTCCGAAGTTTGAAAGCAAACTTTCTGACACGATCAATAAAGAACTAGGCGTTGCGTCAAAGAGCGCGAGCAACACAGGCCGCACAATCGGCACACAGACCGCGCAAGGCTTTAGCGGCGGTTTTGCTCAAGCTGGCGTTGTTGCGGGTGCTGTTAGTAGCATTGTTAACCGCGCCATGGCTTCTATCCAAGACCACGTCGGCGCGGCTGTTTCGCGTTTCGATACGCTGACGCTTTACCCTCGCACAATGCAATCGCTAGGCTTTGCCGCTAAAGAGTCAACGGCAAGCATTAACTATATGTCCGACAGGTTGCAGACACTGCCTACACAGCTAGATACGATGGTTCAGACGGTCAAGGGACTAGCAGTTATCACAAACGACCTAGACCGCGCGACTAAAGTCGGCCTTGGCTTGAACGATATGCTTATTGCTTCCGGCGCAAACCAGCAATTAGCGTCGGCTGCAATGGAACAGTTTAGACAGATTTTGTCTAAAGGTAGACCCGATATGCAGGACTGGAAATCGCTTATGCAGGCTATGCCTGGACAGCTTACCCAGCTTGCACATGCTCTTCTCGGCCCGACATACAACGCCCGCGATTTGTACGCAGCTCTAGGCGGCGGAAAGCAAAAAGAAGGCGGCGCGATTTGGGGTACTGTTTCTATTGACCAGCTAATCGACGCAATTATCCGCTTAGACCTTGAAGGCGGAGCGGGTATTACCAGCTTCAAAGACCAAGCACAAACCGCGGCAGGCGGCATTGAAACGCAAATGGCGAATATGAACAACGCCATTACTCGCGGACTTGCTGGAACGCTTGAAGCTATCGGAAGCGTGAATATTGCGTCCTTCTTTGGCGATGTCCGCGGCGGTATCCTTGCTGGCTTTAAGACGTTCAACGGCTTTATTAAAGACGCAGTGCCTACAGTTAAAGCGTCTATTCCCGTGTTTCAAGCACTCGCGCCCGCCGTCATTGGTGGTGTTGCAGCGTTTTCGCTATTTGGCAAGGTTGAACCTATCTTAAAAGCTACTAGCACGTTTAACATGCTTGCTAAAGCTGCTTCACAGTTTGCATACGGCGGCGTGTTTGAAGTTATTAAAGGTGGCTTCACGTCCCTTATAAGCTCGATTAATCCCGTAACAGTTGGCATTGTTGCTCTCGGTGCGGTCGTTGGTATCGCTGCATCTGAATTTATGAAGATGAAAGAGCATAGCGACGGCGTGGCTAACGGCTTGAAGTCAATTAACGAGGTCGCTAAGCAGTCGCACGGTTTGAGCACATATTCGTCGATGATTGACAAAATCACCGATACAGCGGGTGGCGCGGCCATGTCTGTTGACGCGCTCATGAAGTCTATTTCTGACAGTAATTCCAAGATTGCAAACACGCTTTCAGAAGCAACAACTAACGTTGGAACGCTTGAACGTGCTAGAACAATCATTAGCAATTACGCAGGCGCGACAGATCTATCAACACAGGCACAAGGCCAGCTATCATGGGCACTTTCCACGCTCAATGAGCAACTAGGCTTGAACATTTCTGCAACTGATGTGATGAACAATTCATACACAGACGCAAACGGAAACGTTCAACAGCTTACTGACTCAATCAACGAGCTTGTATCTGCTAAGGAAAAGGAAATCAAAACAGCCGCGCTCACAGAGACGCTGACAGAGCAATACAAGCAACGCGCCGCAGCCGCTCAAAGCCTAGCAGAAGCAGAACGTAAGCTAAATGCAGAGTATAGCGACTCAGCACACGAGGACTTTATTAACAAGCAAGTCGGCACATCGGACGGCGAGGGTGGAACTGTTACACGCGAGCAAGCCGAGCAAGATTGGCAACGCCGCAAGAACGCTTCACAGCTTGGGCAGGACGCACGCGACGCGCGCAAGGCATACGAGGAACTAGACGCAGCCGTTAGACAGACGGAAGGCGATTTGGAGGTTAACAGCAAGGCTGTTGACGCTAACTCCGACGCTTACAACGGACTAGTTAGCAAGCTGTCCGACCTCACGCAAGCGTATGTCAAGCAGCACGGCTCACTTGCTGACTTCTCGGGCGATTTGCAAGCACTCGGGGCAGATACAACGCAGCTTGGCGACCTTACCGACGAGCAGTGGCAGCGTATCGCGCAAGCATACGACGGCACGGCCGCTTCTTTGGTACAGCCTTTGCGCGACTTGGGCGTAACGTTAGACGATACGGCCATTAAGGCACAAGAAGCCACAAAGCAGATTAACGACGCTCTCAATAGCTTCGGCGCAAATGACGCTATCGAGAGTGTAGGTATCAATGTCAATGACCTATCCGCAGCAATGGCCAACGCTGGTATTACCGTTCAGGACTTGCAGGCAATCGGCAGCGAGAACTTCAAAGCCTTAGCTATCAACTCAAACGGCAATATCCAGTCGATTATTGCCACTGTTCAATCACTCAATATGCAGGGCGTCAACGATAAGTCGTTCACTATTACGGCACACGATAACGCGTCGAGTGTTCTACGCAGCGTTAAAGCGGAGCTGAACAGTCTCCACGACAAGAACATTCTTGTAAACCTCATGAAGCAGAATGCAGCGGGCGGCATCCGCGCTAACGCGGCAGGCGGACTCCGCATGCACGCAGACGGCGCAATCGTCAACCGCGCAACACCGCTTGATATCGTCGGCGAGGACGGCGCGGAAGCTATTATCCCGCTCACAAACAAGCGTTACGTGAAGCCATTTGCCGACGCAGTAGCAGAAGGCATACTCGGACAGTCCACAAACGACGCACTTATTCGTTGGCTGGCTCAAAACCTCGGTGCAATCATCGCCGCGAGTGCGCCAACCGTTGTTGTATCAGAGCGCGAGCAACGCCGACAGATTAGGGAGATGATGGCGTAATGTCACAAGCACAATTTATTACCGCTGACGGCACGACGTTTGACATCTCGGGTAACTTCGGCACGCTCATGTTCGGCGATGATTTAGCGGGCTGGGAATGGCGAAGCAACGCAACGCGTTTCAGCCGTGAAGCCAGGACATACAGCGTTGAACTGGTAGCACAAACTACCACGCAGCGCGAAGAAGTCGAGCGATTGTTAACGCTTGCAGATTACGACACCGAGCGCGGTTTGCCCGACAAGCTCGTAATTGATGGCTGGTATATAAACTGCAACATCGTAGAGGGCGGTGTATCGAACTGGTACGCCGCTTCTCGTACATGGCAGCTTAAATTACAGGCCAAGAACCCTATTTGGTATCGCGAGCGTACTATCTCATTTATGCCACAAAGTGCAAGCAATGAGCAGCTTACAGGACATGACTACCCGCACGACTACCCGCACGATTACGGCACATCGGCACGAGGTTCACAGTTTGAGAATACGAGCCAAACGCCGTGCGACTTCCGACTAACGGTTTATGGCTATGCGGTAAACCCCTCAATCTATATCGCAGGTAATACGTACGGCGTTGATACTACCGTTCCAGACGGCGGCTTGCTCGTCATCGACAGCACCAAAAAACGCAGCATGAACCGCGACAGTGTAGTCATTAAGGACAAATACGGCAACGCAACGGACGCGTTCAAGTATCGCATTCGCGGTATCGATGGTTCGGGGTCGTATATCTTCCAGCGTATCCCGCAAGGGCTTCACAACGTCACTTGGGAGCAATCATGGGGCTTTGACCTTACGTTGATTGAGCGAAGGGCGGCTCTACCGTGGATATAATCTTACGCAATCAGAGCGGGGAAGATGAATTCATCATCGACCCCGTTTCTCTTGATATCGCTGTAGGCATTGGCGACAATGCAGAAAATGACTTTGAGTTAACCGTTCCCGCTAACGCACCACATGCAGAGCTGGGACAATTCGTGTACATCGAAGGCACGCCATACGGCGGCATGATTACCCGCATTAAAAGCGATGGCGCGTATAAGTGGTGCGGCCAAACGTGGCAGGGACTACTCAACAACCGCGTTATTCTCGCGCCCTCTGACGGCGACAATGTCTATTTTAACGGCGATATGCACCAAGTATTGAGGAACTGGATATCGTGGCTTTCTTTAACTTCTGTCTTTGAGGTATCAGACGAAGCGTGCGCAATCGTTGCAAGCAATTACAAAGTACCGCTTTATTCAACGCTCTATGAAGCCTTAACGGGCGCCCTAGACACGCTAGGCGGTAAGTTGCGTATTCAGTGCAATGACCGCCGCACCGTGCTTTCTATCATTCCGCGCAAAGACTGGACGGAAGATGAAGAGTTCGACACGGCGTTAACCAACGTAAAAGCCGATATTGACTTCTTGCCGTTTAACCACCTTGTATGTCGCGGTAAAGGCCAAAAGGGCGAGCGTCTAGCGGTTGATTTGTATGCCGACCAAAACGGCAATATCTCGCGCATGAAATCACAAAGCGGCGTTTTTGAACGCTCTATGTATTACAACTATTCGGCAGCCGACCAAGCAACGCTTGAAGCCGACGGCAAAAAGAGACTCCAGCAGTACATTGACGAAGCCAAGAAGTTAACCGTTGTTTTGACCGATACGTCCGATAGATATGACATCGGCGATATTGTCGGCGGCTTTGATGACAAAACAGGCTGGAGTGCAAAAGCACAGGTAACAAAAAAGGTTGTGACGCTCGACAACGCATGTGTCGTCAAGGTCACATACACCACGGGAGACGCGAAATGAGAAAAAACAACTATGTGCACCTAGAGTGTGACGTTAAGGGGTGTGAGCACAAGCTCGACGTTCCCGAGAAAGATGTTAATACCTACGGCTGGGTTGTAGGTGCTGAACGTACCGACGCACAAGGACGCACGAAGAAATACGACTTCTGTTTTGACCATGCCATGCGTTGGCGATATCTAATGCAACAGCACGACGCAGAGGTCGACCTTTTGATTTCAAAAGGCATCGTCAAAGACCACGCATTTTAGGAGGTAGCACATGGCATTTGATTTTGTGACTTCGCGCCAAAATAAAGCTCATGTAACCGCGGAGCAAGCAGGCGCGTTGAACATTTCCATTTTTGGTAACGGCAGATACATCACCAAGTACGCGCAAGGCTTAGCCGTTTCCGTCGCGTCGAGCAACAAGGTTAACATTGCGCCTGGCGCATTGATCGTTGATGGTCGTTTTGTCGTCAATGAACGAGCTGAACAAGTGAACATTGCTAACGGTACGCAGGGTAAATGGCGTAAAGACCTTGTTATTCTCACGCTCAAAGTTGACGCTTCAACAGGCGTTGGAACTACCGCGCTATCAACCATTCAAGGCACACCAGCCGCAACGCAGGACGCAGCGAAAGACCCCGCATATACGCCAGGCGACCTCTCAAAGGGTCAATATCAAGCCCAAGTGCCGATTGCACGCGTTATTCTGAACGGCCTAACTCCAACCGTTGAGCAGGCATTGCCAACCGTTGACGCGCTTACCAGTGAGAATTTCGAGATTATCTCATATGAAATTCCAAGCGGCTATAACGGTGCAAGCCGTAATTTTTGGCACGTATACCGCAACGGCACAAGCGTTACTATTCACGCCCGCGTTTGGCTTGAACAAGGCATTAAGAACGACGCGATATTGTGTCCGTTCCTTGTGCCGGAAGGCTCACGCCCTCCAAAAGTTGACAGCAGCAAATACAACGTCGAGGGATACGAGAACATCTATTACAACAATGCGCTTTGCCCAAATCACGCAGATGTTATTAGCGCATTATCCGTTCGCCCCGACGGCAAGATTTACATGCAGGACTTCGGCGGCACAACCTCGCGTGACTGGCGTTACGGCACTTTGACGTACACCGTCGCGCCGAAGTAAGCGTGTAGGGAGGTGACACGATGAACCCTATTACGTTTGAGCAAGTGGTCGCGTTGCTGTCGTTCCTTGCAATGCTGGTAAGCATGTTCAATGGCGCACGCACCCTCGCAAAGAGCAACCAAGAAGGCGCGGAGCGTTTAGTCCGCATTGAAGAAGGCATTAAGAGCTTACGCAAAGACCTAGAAGAAAATCAGAAGGCATTTGCGGCTTATATGGCACGCACCGACGAAAGCATTTCCAACGTTCGCTCGACAATCAACGACCATACCGCACGTTTGGCAGTCGTAGAGGACGCAGTAAAAAGCAACTCGGGACGGCTTGGCCGCTTAGAAGCGGCGCACGACCACGAGCACGCAGGACATTAATAACCGTATGAAAGGAAACATTATGAATGACTGGGTAAAGGCAGCACTAGTTCGAGCAATTAAGACCGCAGCACAAACCGCTGTTGCGCTTATTGGCACAAACGCAATCGGCATTACCGGCGTTGACTGGGTGGCCGTTGCTTCCGCGGCAGCTCTCGCGGCCGTTGTATCCCTGCTCACCTCTATTGCAGGTATTCCAGAGGTACGCGAGGGAAAGTCACCTTTGGAGGGCAGATAATGGCTGATTTCTCGGGCAGTATTACTGCCGACGTTTGGGCGCCTACATCGGCGTTCGACTCGGGACGCGGCGGGCATAGCGTCCAGTACATAGTAGTTCACCACGAAGCGGCTGTCGGTTTGACGGCCGCTTCTTTGTCCTCGATGTGGTCGCGCATGCAGTCACAGAGCGCGCATTATTCTGTTGACGGTGACGGCGTAATCGCTCAACACGTATACGAGAGCGACACCGCCTGGGCGTGTGGCAACTGGACGGCGAACCAGTCCAGCATTTCAATCGAGCATGCCAACAACTCCACGAACCCGTGGACGGTATCCGAAGCAACACTAGAGAGCGGCGCACACCTCGTGGCCGCTCTTCTTATTAAGTACGGCTTGGGCTACCCACGTTGGGGCGGCAACGTTCGCCCGCACTCGCAGATTGTGGCCACGGCGTGCCCTGGCGAGCTTGCACATTCGCAGAATGCGCAATACATGAGCCGCGTTTGCTACTGGTACGAGGTAATGACGGGTGCACGATCCGTTGAGGAGCGCGGCTGGCACACCGACGGCAAGGGTTCTTGGTGGTATCAGACAGGCGCAACATCGAGCGATTACGCTACGGGCTGGCTTAAAGTCGGTGACGGCTGGTATTACTTCAACGAGAACGGCTGGATGTTGACCGGCTGGATATTCGCTTCTTGGGGCGGCTCGGATAAATGCTGGTGGTACTTCGGCGAGGACGGCGCATTGCAGTTCGACAAATGGCTCGAGTACAACAACGGCTGGTATATGCTCATGTCCGACGGTCGCATGGCCACCGGTTGGCAGGAGCGCGACGGCAACCGCTATTACCTCGATGAAACAGGCCGCATGGTCACAGGCTGGCTGAAGCTTGATGATAGCTGGTACTATCTGCGTTCCGACGGCTCGTGTGTAGTCGACGGCTTGTATGAGGTCGGAGCGGGTAACATTTCCGCGTTCGACAAAGACGGCCGTTTGCTCACGGGTGACATTACCGTAACCACGAACGACGACGGCTATATTTCGGGCGTTAAGTAATACGTCTAGAGCTGCTCGGAAGAGTGCAAGACTAGACTTGTAACCCCTCTCGCTTCGGCGGGAGGGGTTCTTTTTTTATGCCGATTTGGTATAATTGAGCTACTAAAAAAAAGAGCGGTGAGGTTGGTTCACCTGCTCTTTTATACGGGTCGTGTATCGTGCATGACCCTAATTTTTTACGCAGAAAAATTTTCTAAAAAATTCTAAAATTCTGCTTGACTTAGTCCCCAAACGGGACTATATAATTATTAGCCGCAATGAAGTTATTGAGAACTCAGCTTATTACGAGAGTACAGGCGGCTTTGGTTTCAATGCTTACACATCAGACGGAACTTTTATTTGCAGGTTCACCATTAAGGGCAACTATTCCCGTGCAAACCTCGAACACGTAGCGGGCGAGGAAGTGTGGTACGAGGACAGCCCGTCACGCGGTTTCGCTCAGCCAAGAAACGCCAAGTGGGAATTGGCTTTTGAGAACTGGTGCGGTAAGTATTTGAAGCTCGCTAAATAACATCACACTAGCTAGAGAGGAGTAATCATGTGGTTAATTCGTTATCGTCGTTCTGGTTACAGACGTTTTGGAGATTATGTCGGTATCCGCGATTTCTACGTTGTAAGCAAAAACGATTTTACGACAAAGCACCAAGCAGTCGAGTATTTGCGTGAACGCGGCTTTGTTGACTCTAGCGAGTATTGCGGCAGAAAAGGCCACAAATTACCGCATTGTATGCTTCTTAGAACAGGCGGCAACTCTGTACAGGCACGCGTACTCAAAGAGGAGGATTGCGCTCTAAATGAGTTGTATCTTAGCTTTAGAGACAACAAGGAATTCCAAGAGGAACTAAAGAGCAGAAACGAGCACTTACTCGGTGCAGATAGTATTGTTTTGGTTGAGAAATAACCAACAGCCCCTCGCGAGAGGGGCTTACCATTAAGAGAGGGTCTATGCGAACAAAACAAGAATTCAAAGCCCTGCGCGAGCAGGTTGGCATGAGCCAAACAGACCTTGCACTTGCGTTGGGCGTGTCAGAGCGTTCCGTGAAGCGTTGGGAAAGTATCAAATACAAAGAGTACAACGCCCCGCAGGACGCGTGGGATATTCTCGACGACGCATTGAAGCTGCAACGTCAAGTTGTCGCAGCCGCACTCGGACAGGTCGAGGAAGCCGCGCAAACCGTCGGAGACTACCCCGAGAGTGTAAAGCTGGTTTACTGGACTAGCCAGGACGAATACGACAAACGCCATTGTATCGACGACGGCGGCGATTGGAGACAGGCAAACGCAACGGCTCGCGTCGTATCGTACGCATTGAGTGAGCGCGGAATTGCTACTGACTGGATAGCGGCGGAAGATAACTTAGTACCGAAGATGAATGCTTAAAATAATACCCTCGCCCGTGTGGTTGAGGGTATTTTTATGGGTATTTAGTCGACTTCAAAATTTGCGTGGCTTAAAACGCCTTAGAACGGCTCGTTTACCAGCGGAAACGCAAACGCTAGAAATTAGCCGCTTTACGCGGGAATTTCTCGACTTTCGCGCCCGTGTCCTTGCTTTCACCGAGTGCCGACGCTAGCGGACTACGCGCTTTCTCTAGTTGCTCGGTTGTGGTGTCGGCATATCGCATAGTCATATTGATATCCGCGTGTCCGAGAATGTCCTGCGCTGTCTTTGGGTCGGTTGCGCGAACGGCAATCGTCGCGAACGTGTGGCGCAGATCGTGGAACACGGGGCGGCGTTTCTGCGTTCCCATTAAGCCCCACTCTTTCGCGTGCTGTTGCCACCATTTCGACAGCGGGCTTGGGTGTAGGTAGTGGCCTTCAACATCGCCGCAAACAAACATTGCAGGCTCAAACGAGATACCGCAAAGCATACAATCTTCTAGCAGTCCCGCGCGGCGTTCTTTGAGGATAGCCGCAAGGCTTGCGGGAATGGGTATGCGTCGTTCTTTGTTCGTCTTAGGCAGTTTGACGTACGTTCCGCCTTCTTCGATACTCACCGCTTGGCGTACGTTGATGTATTCGCTTCCTGGCGTAAGCTCCACGTCACACCAACGCAAACCGCATATCTCGCCACGGCGCATGCCGGTATAGTATGCGAGGTAACATGCAACAACGTAAGGCGTTTTTTCGAGGTTTTCAAGCATAAATAACAGCTTCTTACGCGAAGGCTCGTCAAGCGGGTTAGGCGGCGGCAGCTGGCGTTTAGGCGGCTTGATTGCCGCGCAATAGTCCCACTCGATATCACGCACCGCGACAGCTTGACGCACACAGTGATGAAGAACGTTAAACGTTTTCTTGATCGTGTTATTCGACAGTCCGCGCTCGGTGAGCCATTGTATAAAGCTCTCGACTTCGGCCGTTGTTATCTCGCCGATTTTCTTTTCGCCGAAATACTGGTCGAGGTAGTTTAGGCTTGTTTTGTATCCAGCGGCGGTGCGTCCCTCGATATGCCCCATGGCTTGCAGGGTGGCATAGTGAGCGCGGCAGTACGCATATAGCGTCATCGTTGCGCCGTTGCTCGTGCCTTTGTCGGAAATGTTGAGCTTCCGCGCCCACGCAGCGGCGTATTCTTCCGCAGCCTTCTTGCCGCGGTTGTCCTCTTCGTTGCATTCTATGAGTGTAGACTTGTTCTTTTCGTGCCGCTTGCCGTTTGCGTCAACCCACGTAACGCGGGCGTACCAAAAGCCGCTTAGCTTTCGCACGTATACTTTCATTTTTTATGTAACCTTTCTCCACAAACCCTCCACTTTGTGCGCGTTTAGTGTAACACCCTGTGTTTTTGAAAGTCGCAGTTAACGAGGTCAACGCCGATTTTCCACAATTCGTTTTGTCGCCAAAATACCCGAATGTCGCACTTTGGAGACCTCTCGTAAAGCGGGGGTCATCAGTTCGATCCTGGTTGCTGGCACCATCAACTAT
>ERZ772974.427-NODE-427-length-32352-cov-15.232777_pt1 | contig 32352 bp, 30 predicted proteins | sample MGYA00580671_ERZ772974 | MGnify/ENA primary metagenome ERZ772974 (study PRJEB29015, sample SAMEA2738065) | human oral metagenome | biome: human oral; feature: human-associated habitat; material: saliva | place: China | collected 2218 ... | reverse complement strand
TAAATATAAGCATTATGAAAAGATTTTGGGTTGGGTTGAAAAATAAAAAAGTTTTAATAGTTATTTTTCTGGTATTTTTTTCTTTTTTTAGTAATAATTTTGCAAATGCTATCGATTTGACTAATCCTAACAGTAATTTTGTTACGCCTGATGAAGTTAAGAAAAAAGCAGAGCAAGAGAAGAAGAATAGGGAAATAGAGGAAAAAAGAAAAAAAGACAATCAGGTTATTCCTACAGTCCCAACTAATAGATCTTCGCAGCCTACAACAGACAAAACTCAACAGGACGTAAGAAATAATACAGCTAATAATGATAGAATTAAATGTGAAGAGGCATATAAAAAGGCTAAAGCGGCTGGTGTTGACGAGAAGAAACTTAATGAGCTCAAGAAAAAATGTAATTATTCTCCCGCAACAAATGATGGCGATTGGACTAAAAAGAACGATGAAGCCAAAGTTGCAATTGAAGAAATGGACAAGCAAACTAAGGAATCTAATAAAGACAAAAATTCCTGCGCTATTGAATGGGTCGGTTGGATTGTTTGCCCGATTATCCGTGCTTCAACCGGTGTTGTTGTCACTCTATATAATTTTATGCAAACGAATTTCTTAAATATTAAGTCTGATCAACTTTTCTCAAATTCTGGAAAAGGTCAAGAAGCATTTAAGCACTGGGTAACATTTAGAGATATTGCAAATATATTTTTTGTAATTATGATTGCAATAATAATTTTTTCGCAAGTAACTGGTGTTGGGATTTCTAACTACGGCATTAAGAAGATGTTGCCAAAAATTATTATTTATGCAATTTTAGTTAATATTTCTTGGTATATTGTTGTAATTGCTATTGATATTTCAAATATTGTTGGTAGTACTTTATTCAAATGGTTATCAAATGATGGTAGATGGGATTTTTCAAGTGATGCTCAAACGGGGCAGTCTCCTGTTGAAGGTATTCTAACGGGTCATGCAAAAATAGGCGCACTAATTGCGGCTGGAGTCACTGCTGCTCTTGTTGCGGGTAGTACAATTCTTCTTTTCCTTGTATCTGCGGCATTTGCTGTTGTGATGACAGTATTTATATTAATGGTAAGAGAAGCAGCTGTTATTATTCTTGTAGTAACTTCTCCTTTAGCTTTTGTTGCAGGGTTATTGCCGAATACAGAAGGAATTTTCAAGAAGTGGACTAAGCTTATGAAAAATATGCTAATGATTTACCCAATTTGTTCATTAATGGTGGGTGGAGCCTTGTTTGTTTCTAATCTATTATATAGCGTATCTGATGATGAATTGCTTAAAACTATTTACGGCGTTTTGCCTATACTATCACTATTTGCAATTATTGCAGTTATTAAAACTGTACTTTCGTTTATTGATGGCTTGACTGGCGGAAATTTGCGTGGTGCTATTGATAGGATGTCTGGTAAAATTAATTCCGTTGGCCAGAATTCAAACTGGGCTAAAGCTCTAAGAGAGAAAGAAGCAAAAAGAAGCATTGGTGGAATTGCTATTGGTGAAAAAGCCCGTGCAGCCAAATATGAAGAAAAGCAATATGGAAGAAACCGCAAGGAACTTCGAAAACTTCAAGCAAAGAAGAACCTTACGCCCTCAGATTATCGAAGAAGGGCACAACTTGGTGCTAATATTAGTAGTTTTGAAAAGAGTCAGATGGACGGAATGATTGCCGCTATGACAGATGGAATTGGTAACAGTGTGTCGAATGTTGATTCTGAGCTTGCAAGAATTTCGAATGTTTCTGATCCTGTTCAACAAGGTTTGATGTATAGTGCTCTTTCACAAGCGGTAACAAAATCGGGTCTTAATGGTGCGGGCCAAGCTGCTGCAATGAGCAGTATTGCTAATAGTGCTTTAAATATTGGTGATGCTGAACAAAGAAAATCTGTTGCTGCTCAAATTGCATCAAAAGCAGGTAGTGATATTAAGAAAGTTAATCCTGCCGCAGCAAAAGCAGTTATGCAAGATTTTTCTTCAGGAAATATTAAATCTGTTCAAGATTTCGAAAACGATATTTCAACATATTCAGGCGCAAGTGCTAAACAAATGGCTGATTGGTCTGATATGTCTAGTGCAAATGTTAATAATAACAAAGCGTTTAAGGCAATGCAAAGTGCATTTAATAGTGGTGATCAAAGCAAGATTTTGCAAGCACAGAATATGGGTAAGATTGCCGAACAAGCCCTTACTGCTAATGCAAATGGAACAATGTCTCTAACACCAGACCAGCAAGCTAACTTTATGGCAATGCAAAAACTGGCTCAATCTCAAGCTTCGCAAACAGCTACGGCTACAACAAGCAATACTCAATCTTCTACTAGTCAAAAGGTAGAAGTAACCTTTGGACAGAGTTGGCAAACATCGGCTCCACAACAAGCTCAGAGCGGCTCTTCTATTTCTAGTAGTACACCCCCAGCACAAGCTAGTCAGGCCTCGCAGCCAATAAATAATAGTAATCAAAATATTCAACCTCGGCAAACTGCGGGCGACCCAACTAAACCGAATAGGAAATATGATGCTAACTAAATATAGGAAACACTCTTTCGAAAATGGAAAGGGTGTTTTTTTATTTAAAGTGTGCTAAAATAAAATAAAGATAATCTAAACTAAAAGGAGAAATATGAAAATTGCATTAATTGGTTTTGGGCTCGAGGCAAAAAGTGCTTATGATTATTTTAAAAGCATTGATCAAAATAATATTTTTGAAATTTATGACGAAAACCCAAAAAGTAAGATTGAGCTACCAAATGGCGTTAAATTCTTTGGTGATTTTCATGATTTTTCAAAAATTCAAGCAGATTTGATTGTGCGAACACCTGCAGTTAATCCTAGGCGTTTGCCAAAAAATGCTAAAATTACGTCTGTTACAAATTTATTTTTCGAAAAATGCCCAGCACCAATTATTGGCGTAACTGGCTCAAAAGGTAAGGGAACGGTGTCGAGTTTTATTGCTGAAATTTTGCGTGCAGCTGGTTTAAGTATTCATCTTGTTGGCAATATTGGCTTACCAGCACTTAACGAGCTTTCGAAAATTCAAAAAGATGATGCCGTGATTTATGAACTCAGTAGTTTTCAGCTTTGGGATGCTCAAAAATCACCGCATATTGCAATTTTAAATAATCTTGAAGTTGATCACCTTGATGTTCATGATGGTTTTGAAGATTATGTGGCGGCAAAAATGAATATTGCTAAAAATCAAACCGAGAATGATTTTTTTATTTTTAATGCTGAAAATCCAATAGTTTTAAAAAATGTTGAAAACTTAAAAGGTCAGCTCAAGGCAGAACTTCAGCCTTTTCAGGACTATAATTTAGCCCATATTCAAGAAAACCATTTTTTATGGGGAAATGAAGTTCTCTTCGAAACTGATATTTTGAAAATTCCAGGCGAACACAATCAAAAAAATGCTTGTGCCGCAATGATTGCAACTTTTGATTTTTTGCATGAAAAAGGTTTTGAAAATGAGGAAATCTTCGATTTTTGGCGAGAAGGGCTTTCGAAATTTACAGGTTTGCCGCATCGCTTAAAATTTGTTCGCGAGTTTGAAGGCGTGCGATTTTATGATGATTCAATTGCAACCACACCGGGTAGTGCGATTGCTGCACTAAATTCTTTCGAAAAGCCAAAAATTCTAATTCTTGGTGGAAGCAATAAAGGTGCCGATCTAAGTGAACTGATTGAAAAAATTGCAAAAATGCCAGAGCAAGAAGTTCGAAAGGTAATTTTAATGGGAGCAGAATCTGAAAAACTAGCCCAGAAATTGATATTAAGCGGATTCGAGCGGTTTATAAATTTAGGTACAAAAACAAATATGCAAGAAGTTGTAAAAACTGCTTTCGAAAACGCAAAAAGTGGTGATGTGGTTATTTTAAGCCCTGCTCATGCCAGTTTTGATATGTTTAAAAGTTATGTTGATCGCGGCGAACAATTTGTTGAAAATGTAAACCTTTTATGATAAAATTTATATTATGGCTAAAAAGCAAACTAAATCTACAAAGAAATCTGCTTTAAAACTAAAAGCAGTAGACCCAAAAGCACAATTTGCAGGTTTCAAAAAATTCATTAAAGATCAAGGATTGATCGGAATGGCGATCGGTTTAATTCTTGGAACGGCTTCTGGTGATCTTGTTAAGTCTTTGATTAATAATATCATTATGCCACCACTTGGTTTCGTTCTTGGATCAGCCGAAGGTTTGAAAGGCGTTGTTTGGAATATGGGAAAAACACCAGCAGGTAAAGAGGCGGTTCTTTCTTACGGTGCATTTTTGAACGATATTATTAACTTTTTGGTAATTGCTTTCGTTGTATATTTCGTACTTTTGTTTGTTGAAAAACTTTTCACAGACGATGATATTGAAGCAGAAGCTGAAAAGGCAGCAAAGAAATAAATCATGGATAAGCTGAAAGCTCGCGTTAGCGAAATTTTAAATGAGCTTGAAAAAGCGAGCTTGAAGCTTAATCTTGAAAGCAAAAAAAATCAAATCTCAGATTTAGAGGTTGAAATTTCGAATCCAGAAATTTGGCTAAACCCTAGAACTGCACAAGAAAAAGTTAAAAAACTTGCTGATTTAAACAAGGAAATCCACCCTTGGTTGGTTTTAAAAACGCAAGTTGAAGATATTTTAGAATTGATAAATCTTAGCGATGATGAGCTTCTTGAAGAGTTTGAAGCTCAAATTTTGCAATTCGAAAATGATTTTGAAGAGCTAAAAAAACAGCTTTTATTCGATGGAGAATTTGATAGCGGCGATACAATCGTTCGAATTACAGCTGGTGTTGGCGGGACTGATGCGCAAGATTTTGCTGAAATGTTGGAGCGGATGTACTTGCGTTGGGCTGAAAAAAATAAGCTAAAAACCGAGCAAATTGAGCGAAGCGTTGGTGAAGAAGCCGGGATCAAAACTAGTGTTTTCGAAATTCAAGGCCTTTATGCTTATGGTAAAATGCGAAGTGAAAATGGTGTGCATCGTTTGGTGCGGATTTCGCCGTTTAACAGCGGTGGAACTCGTGAAACTTCTTTTGCTTTAGTTGAAGTTTTGCCAAAAATTGATACGCCAGAACATGTTGAAATTGCTGAAAAAGACCTTCGAATTGATGTTTATCGCTCTGGCGGAAAAGGCGGGCAAGGTGTAAACACAACTGATTCAGCTGTGCGAATTACACACATTCCAACTGGTACGGTTGTGGCAATTCAGAATGAACGCTCACAAACGCAGAATAAAGAAACCGCAATGAATATTTTGCGTGGAAAACTTGTGCAAATGAAAATGGAACAGCACGCACAGAATTTGAGTGAACTTCAAGCTGGAAAATCTGCTGATTGGGGTTCGCAAATTCGAAATTATGTTTTGAACCCTTATAAAATAGTTAAAGATACACGAACTAAATATGAAGAAAAAGATGTTGAAAAGGTCTTAAATGGCGAAATTGACGGATTTATCTTTGCATTTTTAGAAAGTTCGAAAGAATAAAAACATAAGCATATAACAAAACTTTAATTTTGTGATACGTTTATTTTGCAATAATTTTTTTAAAAAACTCTTGCAATAAAAAAGCTTATACTGTATAATTAATAAAGGTTGGCTCTTTAGCTCAGTTGGTAGAGCAGAGGCCTGAAGAGCCTTGTGTCCCCAGTTCAAGTCTGGGAGGAGCCACCAATTTTTTTGATAAATTCCGCTTTGGCGGTTTTTTATTTTTATAAAATAAAGTTTCGAAAAGCACTTGAAAAATTTAAAAACATAAGTATAATGGTAAATATGAATAGATTCAAAAAAGGTGCAGTTAAAGGTTCAACAATCGCAATTATTCTGTTGAGCATCGGTTTTGCTGGTGCTGGTTCATTTGGAATTTGGGCTTATATTGAATACAACAATGTAAAAACAGATGTTGAAGGAAAAATTGATTTACAGGTTGCTGAAGGAAAACGAAAACAGCAAGAAGATGATGAAAAGAAATATAACGAAGAGCGACGAAAAACCGTTAAAGAATTTCGTGCTCCAGAAGATTTAGGAAAGGTAACTTTTAGTTATCCAACATTCTGGAATCAATATGTCGAATCTAACGGTTCTGATCGAAAGGGGTTCTTCTCTTATTTCTATCCAGATACAGTGCCGCCAGTTCCAAAAGACGGCAAAGATACTCAGCGTTTCGGCTTGCGCGTAGCTATTTACGAAAAGAGTGTAGACGAAGTTCTTAAAGAATTTAACGAAGCTATCAAAAAGGGTGAGCTTTCTTCTGAAGCCGTAACGGTTAATGGATATCCAGCAACAAAAATTGCAGGGTTATTCCCTGGACCAGAGAAGAACAATCGAATTCGTGGAACAGCTTATTATTTTAAATTAAATAGTAAAACTTTGATGATTCGAACCGATGCCGATACCTACAATAATGTCTTGAACGAAAATGTTTTAAGCACTCTAAAAATGGATTAGCTTTTAAAAATAGCAAAAATTTGCTATAATAAAAATATGGATGAGCGGGAGTTTTTAAATCTGGTAGCAAAAGAAAGTAGTTTTCTTATTGCTGCTCACGAGATGAAAACCCCGCTTTCAATTATTCGCCAGCTTTCTTTAACTTTGAATGATGATGAAATTGAGCTTTCTAATTCTGAAAAAAGCCGAATTTTACGCCAAATTGATGTCACTAGTGAGAGGGCTTTGCGACTCGTTCAAGATCTAACTAAAATTTCAAAGCTTGAAGATGCAATGTTCGAGCTTGAGCCTATAAATTCAAAAAAAATCTGCAATGATGTGGTTGCAGAAATTGCCGATGTTTTCAAACTTCACGGTAGAGTTATTAGGTTTAAAAACGTTCGAAAAAATGAGTTAATCATGGCGAATTATGAATTGCTTCGTTCAATTTTAATGAACTTCTCAGATAACGCACTTTATTCTTCTAACGAAAAGAGTGAAGTTGAAATTAAAATTTCAAATATTGGTGAAAAAGTTCGAATTTCAGTTCGAGATTATGGCGAAGAATTACCGCTTTCAATTTGGCATTCAGTTAAAAAACAGAATCATCAGCCGGTTCGAGCGAATTCTCGGCCGCAGAGTTCTGGCTTGGGTATTTTTATTGCTCAAAGTTTTGCAGCGGCAATGGGAGCAAAAATTGGTGTGATTCGCCACCGTGATGGAAGCACTTTTTATGTTGATTTAAACCGTTCTGGTCAGTTGAGTTTATTGTGAAAAAAATTTTAATTATTGAAGATAATACAATCTTGGCAGATAATTTTGAAATAATTTTGCGTTCAAATTTTTTAATTTCGAAAGTTAATTCTGCGCAAAAAGCAATCTTAGAGATTGATAGAAGTTTGCCAGACTTAATTTTTCTCGATATTTTGCTTGAAGGGCATTCGGCTTTTGCTCTTTTAAATGAATTACAGAGCTATGCAGATACGGCAAAAATTCCAGTGGTAATTTGTTCAGATTTGGCAAGTGAAATAGATTTCGAAAGTTTAAAATTGTTCAATGTTCGCCATATTTTTGATAAATCGCAGGTTTCACCAAAAGAAATTCGCACAAAAATTAAGGAGATTTTAGATGAATAATTCACGCAAAAAAACTCTGGCTATAGTTTTGCGGCGAACTGATTTTGGCGAGGCCGACCGAATTATAAATTTATTGAATCCAAATGGCAAACAGGTGGCAATTGCGCGTGGCGTTCGAAAACCAAAATCAAAGCTTGCTGGTGGAATTGAGTTTTTTTCGCTGAATGAAGTGGTTTTAATTGAGGGGAAAAGTGAAATGAAAACGCTTTCTTCAGCGAGAATGTGCGAGTTTTTTGGTGAAATTTTGAAAGATTTTGAAAGAACTGATTTCGCCTACCAAGCAATTAAAAAGGTTTCGAATCTTTGCGAGCATATTGAATCGGCTGAATTTTTCGAAATTTTGTTAAAAGTCTTTCGCAGTTTGAATGATTTTGAAATCAGCTTAGATTTGGTTCGAAAATGGTTTATTCTTAAAATTGCAGAATTTTCTGGCGATGAAATCAATCTTGAAACAGATAAAAATGGCAAGAAATTGCAGGCAAATTTAAGGTATGATTTTGATTTTTATGATAAGGTTTTTGTGGAAAGTTTTAGCGGTAAATTTGATGCAAATGATATTAAATTTTTGCGACTAATGGTTTCAAGCGAGCCAAAAGTTGTTTCAAAAATTAAAGGTTGTGATATTTTTTTGAACAAAATTGAAGAAATAATTCCAAGATTTTAAAATAGGCTTTCAAAAGTCTATTTTTATTATTTACTTTTAAAAAAGAAAGTGATATAATAATTTTAATCATAAGTATTTATATAATTTAAAAAGGAGAAAAATGAGTCTTCGAAGTAAAATAACAATTTTTATTCTTGCTGCGTTATTTTCTGCAGTTAATTTCGGAATAGCTTTTGCGGCAGACCCACCAAAGCATATTAAAGGTGTTGAAACTAGTGTATTAAAAGCAGACTGGGATGGCGACAAATACAAAGATCTTAGTATTAATTTTAAATTTACAGAAACCGTAAAAGCTGGCGATTATTTTTATGTTTATCAAAAAGGACTCTTAGATCTTAATAATAATTACAATATAGAAAAAAACGGCAAGGTTGTTGCTGTTATGAGTGCTGAAAAGCTAAATAAATCTAGGAATGAATATTGGAAATACACTGAAGACCCTGCTGAGCTTGCGAAATTTGATAAATATACAATTGATGAAGCTATACCTTGGGTTTTATATAAGGTTAAATTTACCGATGAAGTAAAACAGGGTAATCTTACTGAAATGAATATTAGCATTAAGAATAATAATGCGAGAATAGCTTACCCTATCATTTCTCGTTCTTACACTTTTGATGGTTTTTTATCTGTTAACGATAAAGAAGTTTTAAGACAACCAAATATTAAAATTGATCCTTGGCCAATTCAGAATATACAATATAAGGATGAAGTTGGTTGTGGAAATGTTACTTTCGATAGTAAAATACTTAAAGGTAATTTAAATTATGGATATTCTACTTTAAATAGCTGGAGTGGGTATAAGGTGGTTATGAAGATGGCCGAAGATAGTTCTTTGAATTTTTTAGCTCCTTATGAAAAGACTGGAACTAGCTTAACTAATTTTATTATAACTTCTAAAAACCGGGTTAGTGCTGATGGTGTTGTTATGATTAACGCTCCAAATAATGCGAAAATAAAATATCTCGGTATTGATGACAAAAATTTTGAGATTCGATTTTTAGAGCAGGATAATCCAAAGCGAAGTAGTGGTTTATATCCGCCAGTCGTATTAAATCCTAGTCGAATTGGTAGTGGTGATATCGATTTCAAGAAGGGAACAATTAACAATATTAGATATCATGTTCAGATTGTTGCGAGTGATGGTTCTATAGTTTATCAAAAAGATTGTGTCGCTCAGGGAACTATTCAAGGTGTAATAACTGATGCAGATATTGCTAAAATTAAAGATAAACTAAAGAAAAAACCTTCATCAGAAACAGCGGGTGATAAAAAAGATAAAAATATCACGAATGATAAAAATGACGTTAAAGAAGACCGCAAGGATAATAAGGATAGATCATCTGTTAAATCCCTAGAAGCTCCAAATACTGGTCTTCAACCTTCAGGTTATGGAATCATAATTGTTGGCTTCATGGTTCTATCATTGCTTGGATTTATCATTAAAAATAAGCTCGGCTAAAATACTGAGCTTATTATACGATTTACTTTTAAGCAATAAAGTAGTATAATGGTTTTAAACATAAGTGCTATATTATAAAAAAGAGTTAAAAAAGGAGAAAAATGAATTTTCGAAGCAAAATAACAATTTTTATTCTTGCTGCGTTATTTTCGACAGTCGGCCTTGGCACTTCAGCCTTTGCTGCTAAGGATATAACTAGCCAGCTAAAGATTGAGCCTAAAAGTATTAAGAGTAGTGGCCGCGAATGGTCTATTGATATTTCTGGCCAGAATGCTAAAGAAGGGGATTGGGCGACTTTTCGCGCTGAGAATGTTTCTAAAATCTCTAACAATAGTGTTAGTTTGAAATATAACAACGAGGAAATCGGTAAGATTTCGGTTGATAAGATCTATAGCGACGGGCACGAATTAAATATTTCAAGTGTTGTCCGTAATGATGAGAATTCGAAACCAGGTTCTGCTGTTTGGCAGGGGAAGATTACTTTTAATAAAAATATTGAAAAATACTCTAGCTTTAAAACAGAATTTATAAATTACAACACTAACTATTTTTCTTATGTAAATCGTGATGTTACTGTAGAGACTAAAATTATTGGTAGTACTACTTTAAAAGGCGAAGATGTTAAATTAACTAAGCAACCCCTAGTTAATATCAATAAGACCGTTGTTGCTGATAGTACGATACAGTTCAACTCCAATACTGGAGACTCTATGTTCGGTCCAACTATTATATATTCTAAAAACGACCCTATTAAGGCTGGTTCCAAACTTAAAATTACTATGCACGATGATTCTTCAGTTCTGTTTGATAATAAGCATTTTCCTACCGGTTCAATTGTGCGGTTTGAAAAAATGCGTGAAAGTATTACGGCATCTACTCCAGTAAATAAATACGGTGTATATTTCGCTGGTAGGCTGTATATGGAGCTAAAGCTTATTTCTCACTCTGATACTGAGCTTATTTTTGAAGCAACTAAGGATATATCTGCTGATGATGGTATTTACAGAAATTGGGTTTCATCTATGAAAATTATTGATGGTTCGAGTATTAAAAATGGGATAATTGGCAATATTAAATATACTAGTGAACTAATTGCTCCAGATGGAAAAACTATTAATAGACGAAATTTTACTGCTACAGCCCCAATTTTCGGAAGTAACGTAGAAACCTATGCTAAAATCCGCAAACCTGAAACAGAGCCACGAAAGCCTGCGCCAACTCCAGCTCGGCCGCAACCAGCTGTTGAAACGCCAAAAGCTGAAAAGCCTTCAGAAGAGAAAGTTCAAGCTCCAAACACTGGTTTCGAAAAATCTCAAAATTTCATTATTCTAGCTTTTGCTATTTTGGGCATAACTACTGCAGTAGTTTTTCGCAAGAAATTGGCAAAAATAAAAATCTAATTTTATAGCAATTTAAATAAAAAGCTCTCGAAAAACGGGAGTTTTTTTGATATAATAGTTAAAAGATTATACGGAGGAAAAATGAAGAACGAAGATTTGATGGATAAAATTGTTAGTCTTGCCAAACGGCGTGGTTTTATTTGGCAGGGTAGTGAAGTTTATGGTGGAATGCGCGGAACTTGGGACTACGGCCCACTCGGGCTAGCTTTAAAACGCAAAATCATGAATGAGTGGTGGGATTTTTTTGTTGAAAATCGTGAAGATATGTTTGGTGTTGATGCCGCAATCATCATGAATCCAAAAGTCTGGCAAGCTAGTGGTCATGCAGCAACTTTTGCCGACCCTTTGGTGGAAGATTTAAAAACAGGCGAGCGATATCGTGCTGACCATCTTTTAAAAGACGCTGGAATTGAGGCAGAAGGACTTTCGAACGAAAAAATCACTGAAATTATCCGTGAGCAAGGCTTGAAATCACCAAAAGGAAATGAGCTTAGTGAAGTTCGAAGTTTCAACATGATGTTCCAAACTAATGTTGGCGCTGTGGTGAATGAAAATTCAACCGCATATCTTCGCCCAGAAACTGCTCAGGGGATTTTTACTAATTACAAAAATGTAGTTGATTCGTTCTATCCAAGCTTGCCATTTGGCCTTGCACAACAAGGAAAAGCTTTTCGAAACGAGATTTCACCGCGGGATTTTGTTTTTCGCTCTCGCGAGTTTGAGCAAATGGAGATTGAATATTTTGTAGATCCTGAGAATTGGGGAGCTGAATTTGAAAAATTACTTGATTTAGTTCGGGAATTTTTGACTAAAAAAATGGGCTTGCCACAAAGTTCGCTATATGAGCTTGAAGTTCCAGAAGAAGACCGTGCGCATTATTCTAAGCGCACTGTTGATTTTGAATTCAACTATCCAATCGGAAAAGAAGAGCTGATGGGAATTGCTTATCGTACTGATTTTGATCTTGCGAATATCCAGCGAGTGAGCGGCAAGAATATGGAATATACTGACAAGCAGACGCGTAAAAAGTTCATTCCTCATGTGATTGAGCCAAGTTTTGGCGTTGAACGGCTTTTGATGGCGGTTCTTTCGAATGCTTATCGTGAAGTCGAAACTGATGGCAAAACTCGCATTTTTTTGGCATTACCTGAAAATCTTGCTCCAACAAAAATCATTGTGGCGCCACTTCTTAAAAATAAAGAAGCTTTGGTTGAAAAAGCACGAGAAATCTATCTTGAACTTCGCCAAAAATACAAAAATGTTGAATTTGATTTGAGCGGAAAAGTTGGAAAAGTTTACGCCAAGGCTGATGAAATTGGTGTGCCAAAAGTTGTTGTAATTGATTTTGATACAATTGAGGGTGACGGCTTGGTGAGTGTTCGAAATCGAGATGACGCTTCACAAATTCGCGTAAAATCGAGCGAGATTTAATGAAAAAAATTAGTTCATTGCAAAACCCTTTGGTTAAAAAACTTGTTCAACTTTCGAATAAACAGAGCTTTCGAAACAAACAGGGGCTAACTATTATTGAGGGGGTTCATTTGGCCAGCGAATGGCTTAAAGCTTTTGGTTCGCCAGAAATTTGCGTTATTTCAAGTTCTTCTAGAAGTTTTGAGGTTGAACAAGTAATTAAAAAATGTGAAGAACTTGGTGTTGAAATTGTTGAGCTTGAGTCGAATATTTATACCAAAATTAGCCCCGTAATTGAAGGCGTTGGAATACTTTTTGTTGTAAAAATATCAACTTTTCAAGATGTTGACTTTCGAAAAGATACGATTTTTCTTGAAAAGATTCAAGATCCAGGTAATCTTGGTACGATTTTGCGTAGTGCGGTCGGTTTTGGCGTTGAACAAATTATTTGCTCGAAAGGGACTGTTTCGGCTTGGTCGCCAAAGGTGCTGCGATCTGGAATGGGGGCACATTTTAAACTAAAAATTTTCGAAAACCAAGATTTAAATTTATTAGTTGATAAAATGCAAGTTCCAGTTTTTGCTACAAGTTTGAGAGCTAAAAAATCAATTTATGACGAGGATTTTACAACAAAAACAGCTTGGATTTTTGGTAACGAAGGTTCTGGTGTTTCTAGTGAGCTACTTTCGAAAATTGAAAATCAAGTAATGATTCCTCAGGTTGGCGAAATTGAAAGCTTAAATGTGGCAATGGCCGCTACGGTCTGTTTGGCAGAGCAATCTCGGCAAAGGTTGAAACGTGAGCATCTTGGCGAAATCTAAATAATATGGTATAATCGAATCATGAAGAAAGTTATCGTAAAGGCAAAAATTAAAAATAAGGTTGATTTTATTAAAAGAATAACGGATACGGGGCATGATTTTGGGCGAGTTATTTTTCAGAATGATCGCGTGTTTTTACCGCGAGGTTTTCAACCAAGCAGAAATTTACCAAAGTTAATGATTCGAACAGAGATTATTGATCCAAAACGCAAACCTTGGTATCAGTTGATTCAAAAGCGCCATATTGATGCTGAAAATGTTGATTTAATTCATGAAACGCCAGTTTTAAATTATTCTGAAACAGCACATATTGTTCAACAACTTGGGTTCGAAATGAAAGTTGAGGTGCTTCGAAATCGCCAAAAACTTCAGGTTGAAGATACTACTTTCTTTTTAGATGATGTTGAAGGATTGGGGACTTTCATTAAACTTGAACGAGAAGTGAAAAAAGGTGATAATCCAGATGGAATTCGCCAAGAATTGTGGGATGTTCTAGAAGTTTTGGGAATCGATAGAACTGCAGATTCACCAGAAAACTATACAGCGCAGCTTCTTCGAAAGAAAAAAGCTAAAAAATAACTCAAAAATCACTCGAAAGGGTGATTTTAGTTAAAATTTTTAAATAAGCTTGAACACTTTAAAAAAAGCTGGTATAATAAAAAGTGATGATATTATTAGATCGTGTGACAAAAGTTTATGGCAATTCAAAAACTCCTGCGATTAACAGGGTTAGTCTTCATATTAAGCCAAAAGAGTTTGTTATTTTGGTTGGAACGAGTGGTGCGGGAAAATCTTCACTTTTAAAAATGCTCACTCGTGAAGAAAAGCAAACCAGCGGTAAAATTGTTGTTGGTGGAATTGATTATGACAAATTGCGAGATAAGGATATTCCACTTTTGCGGCGCCGAATTGGTGTGATTTTTCAAGATTTTAAGCTTTTGCCAAATCGAACCGTTTTTGAAAATGTAGCTTTTGCGCTTGAAATTGCCGGAATGACTAATCATGAGATTAAAGCGACTGTTCCAAAAGTTATTAAACTTGTTGGTCTTGAAGGAAAAGAGGGAAATTTTCCGCATCAGTTAAGTGGTGGTGAAAGGCAACGTGTGGCGATCGCCCGCGCAATTGCTCGCCAACCAAAAATTCTAATTGCGGATGAGCCAACAGGGAATCTTGACCCAAAGCATAGTTGGGATATTATTAGATTGCTTGAAAAAATTAATAACTACGGAACAACGGTAGTTTTAACTACACACAATGTTGAAATTGTAAATAAACTTAAACGGCGTGTAATTACCTTAAACGGTGGAAAAATTACTCACGACCAATCGCAAGGGGAGTATAGACAATAATGAGAGAGGAAAACTTAAAACATCATAAAATTAAAGGCTCTCAAGTGCAGCAAGGTAGAAAAAAACAAAATTCAAAAGTTATTATGCAACAGAAACAGCGCCGTCGCAAAACTTTAACTCTTTGGCGAATTACAAAATATGGTGCAAATAGCTTTGTTCGAAATGCTTGGCTTTCGGTTGCTGCAACTGCTGTGATGACTGTTACTCTGGTGATTATTTTCGGATCGCTTCTTGCGCGTTCAATTTTGATGGACACGGTTGATGACATTAAAAATAAAGTCGATATGTCTATCTATCTTAAAAAAGGTGTTTCAAATTCCGATATTTTAAAAATGCAAAAATCAATTAAAGATTTACCTTCAGTTACAGATATAACATACACTTCACCGCAAGAGGCGCGTGATAGATTTGCTCGAAAAAATTCGGCTGATGCGGATATTCGAAAAGCCTTAATTGAATCGAATAATGAATTTTTTGGAATTTTTAATGTTAAACTTGTGGATATTTCTAATTCAACAGAGTTAAAAAATCTTGTTGAAAATAATAAGTTGATTAAATCGAATCTCGATCCAGATCATCCACCAACATATGCAAGTGATCGAAACGAGATTATTAAAAATATCTCAAATACAATTAATTTTGCTGAAAAAGTTGGAATTTTGGCTGGTTCAATTTTTGTAATCATTGCTAGTTTAATTATTTTTAACACAATTCGAATGGCCATTTTTAACCGTAGAGAAGAGATTTATATGATGAAATTGATTGGTGCAAATAAAAGTTTTATTGCTGGACCATTTTTGGTTGAAGCAGTGATTTGTGGAACAATTGCAGCAATTTTAGCCTCAATAATTGGCTATACTATAATTTTTCTTTCGAAATCTCGGCTCGAGGCTTATGGAATTATCATTTCGCCTGTAATTTCATTCTTGCAAGTTTATGGATTTTTGGTTGTTCTGGGGTTAATATTTATCGGTTCATTTATTGGTGTTGTTTCAGCATTTACGGCAACAAGAAAATATCTAAAAATATAGGAAGGGACTTGTTTTTGAAAAAAGATTGTGGTATAATCTATTTAAGAATAAAGTTAAAATAAAAAGAAAAACAACTATGAAAAAGATTAAGAAGAAGAAGAATTTAGTTATAAATGGCGCAATTTCTCTTGGAGTTGTTGTTGCTGGTGTTATTGCGGCTTTGCCAAAAAGTGCTGAAGCTGAGAAGAGTGTTGAACAACTCGATAAAGAAATTAAAGCACTGGAATCTCAAATTAGCGGTGCGGAATCTCGTGCGAGTGATCTTAGAAATAAAGCGCAAACACTTCAAAATGAGCTTAGTGGTATTGAAAATGAAAAAGCTACAATTCAATCGCAAATTGCAATATATCAAAAACAATACGAAAAGTTGCAGCTTGAAATTAAAAATAACGAAGAAAGTATCGAGCGAAACCGAAATGCATTGGGTTCTATTTTGGCGGCAATGTCACTTGAAGATAATATAACACCAATTGAGCGGATTGCAGGAAGCAACAATCTTTCGAAAGCGCTTGACAATTTTGAATACCAAAGTGCAGTTAAAAGCCAGTTGGTTGAAAAGGTTGATAGTATTAAGCGAGCAAAAGCTGAACTTGAAAAACAGCGAGATGAAGTTAAAGTTGCTTTAACTAACCAGCAGCAAGCTGAATCTGCGCTTCAAGAAAAAATTCGCCAGCAGAATGAATTGATTGCTCAAACTAAAAATGATGAAGCTGAATATACAAAATATGCAAATGAGCGAAATTCACAAAAAGCAGCTCTTCAAAAACAGCAGCAAGATATGATTCAGGCTCAAATTTTGCGAGCAGCTCGAGCAGCCGGTAGCGAGTCGCTTCCACAAGCTATTGCTGGAACAAGTAGTTACCCTTGGAATGACGCAAACTGTTTTGTTGATGCGAATGCGGTAAGCTATGGCGGTGCAGATGGGAATGGAACAGACGGCTATGGTTATGGTTGTCGCCAATGTGTGAGCTATGTTGCGTGGAAGTTACGCGCAACAAAAGGTATTAATGCTGCATATTGGGGTAATGCGAAAGATGTGCCGGCTAGTGCGCGGCGAGCAGGTTTTCGAACTGGAAGCGCTCCAAAAGTTGGATCATTCGGCGTGATGAGCGGCGGTCAATATGGTCACATTGTTTGGGTTGAAGCCGTGAACGGTAATATGGTTACGATTTCGCAATATAATTACTTTGTTAATGGTAGATGGGGTCAATTCTCAACAATGACCGTACCCGCAAGCACTTATGATACATATGTATATTTCGACTAATATTTAGCGAGCCAGTTTATCTGACTCGCTTTTTATTATTTGCTTTAATTTATCTAGAAAAATGAGCTGTTTTTTTGATGGAATGAAAGTATTTTATGCAAAAAAATTCAGAAAAGATATAATTTTAATAAAAATGCAAATATTTCTAAGTGTAATCATATAATTCTACTATTGCAATTGTTAAGTAACTAAGTTATAATGTGAAAAGCTGTTCATAATAATATAAACCATGTTTATGAACAAGCACATATAGAAGACAGTCAGTCAATATTCCAAGAAAATGGTTTTCTAAAAAAACTATTTTTTGCAATTTTTTAGCATACACAGGAAGGACTTTAAAATGCCAGAAGAAACAAATACTATAACTCTTGCTGAATTTAATGGAAGATTAATAGAAGATAATAGGGAATTAATACGAATAATAGGTAATGCCCTTTATCCGGCAATTGAACAACTGAAATTTTACCAAGAAGCGCGGAAAGAAATTAGAAGTATGGAATTAGAAAGAAGAACTTCATATGAGCTCAAAGTCCAAGAAAAGGCAATCGCCTGGGAGAAAAATTTGTTAAGTAGGAATCGCTAACTTCTCAGACTCACAAAATTGTGGGTCTTTTATTTTGTCTAAAATAGAATGCTGAATATTAAACTTATCTTTCAGAACTTATTTTTTTGTTATGCTTGTGCTTTTGTGATATAATGGAAATTATGGATAGAGGTAAAAAGGTTGAACGCTCGACGCTGGTTTTGGTTTCAGTTTTTATGCTGGTTTTAGGCTTTGCGGGTGGCTCAAGAATAGATGATATTAGAAATTTAATTGCGCCAGTTTTTGGGCTGAAAAAGGTTGAAAGAATAGATTTTTCGAATGTCGAAAAAACTTATCAAGCTTTAGCTTCAAATTTTGATGGTGAAATTGATAAGCAAAAAATTATCGATGGTGCTTCGAAAGGTTTAGTTGAAGCGGTGGGAGATAAATATACAGAGTATATGACTTCTAAAGAGGCCGAAGAATTCAATAAAAGCTTAAGTGGTGACGTTGGAACGGGAATCGGTGTTGAGCTCGCAAAAGATGGCGATTCTGTTAAAGTTGTGCGAGTTTTAGCTAAAAATCCAGCTGAAAGTGCAGGAATTTTAGCAGGTGATGTGATTTCGAAAGTTAATGGTGAAGATGTTTCGAAAGAAAATACTTCTGAAATTAGCAAAAAAATTCGTGGAGATGCTGGAACAACTGTTAAGATTGGTGTAGTTCGTGGCAATGAAAAGAAAGAATTCTCAGTAACGCGTGCAAAAATTGAAAATCCAAGCGTAGAACTCTCGAAAAAAGATGGTGTTGCAACACTTTCAATCTATCGATTTGATAGTGAAACTGGTGTTTTGGCGAAAAAATATGCCGAAGAAATTAAAAATGAGGGAATTTCGAAAGTTATTTTAGACTTGCGTGGAAACGGCGGCGGATATGTTCAAGCTGCAAAAACTGTTGCAAGCTTATGGCTTGAAAAAAATGCTTTGATCGTTAGTGAAAAAACTGGTTCAAAAACGGTTGAGGAGATTCGAGCGACTGGCGACAATCCTTTGAAAGGTGTTAAAACTGTAATTTTGCTTGACGGCTCCTCAGCTAGTGCGAGCGAAATCGTTGCGGGCGCTTTAAAAGAACATAAAGCTGCTCAAATTGTTGGTGAAAAATCTTACGGCAAGGGGAGCGTTCAGACTACTATTGATATTCCAAATGGAGCTTTATTGAAAGTTACGATTGCGAAATGGTTTACGCCAAGTGGGAAAAATATTTCGAATAATGGAATTTCGCCAGATATTAAAGTGAGCGCGCCAAAGGGTGAAAGTTATTTGTTAAACGATATTCAAAAAAACAAGGCGTTAGAAATTTTAAAATAATTGCAGAGCTATTTAGGAGGGAAAATGGAAGCAAGAAAAAAGATCTTATTAGTTGAAGATGATGAGGTTTTGGCTAGCGTATATCGTGCAAGGCTTGAGATGGAAGATTTTGAGGTTATGGAAGTTCATGACGGCGAGCAAGCATTAACTGCAGCTTTAAAATATCGTCCAGATTTAATGATTCTTGATGCAATGATGCCAAAAATCTCGGGCTTTGATGTGTTGGATATTCTTCGAAATACTCCTGAAACAATGAATCTGCAAATTATTATGCTTACCGCTTTAAGCCAAGAAAGCGATCGTGAGCGAGCTGAAAAACTTGGCGTTGATGAATATCTTGTTAAATCTCAGGTGATGATTTCAGATGTGATTGAGAAGGTTCGTGAACATTTGGGCATTGGTGAAGATTACTAGCAGGTCTAAAAATGAGTAAAATAAAAAATGAGTCGATCTTTCGGAAGACTCATTTTTTATTGCAATTACGCAGCAACAACTTCTACAACTGTGCGTCGTTCTGTTTTGCCAGTAAATTTGCGTTTTTGGATTTGTTTAAATTTCACAACACCGTCTTGTTTGGCGTGAATCGTGAAATTTCGGCTCATGTAAGTTCCTTCACCAGCTAATTTGGTTGCTCCAGTTTGTCGAACGAGAACTTCGCCCTCGTTAACTTTTTGGCCACCAAATCGTTTAACGCCAAGGCGTTGACCGGCGTTGTTATGGACGTTCTTACTTGAACCACCCGATTTAACGTGTGACATTTTTACTCCTTATTAGTACTAATAATTCACGCGCCACAACTTGATTTTCGCGATAATATATTAAATCTTGTGGTTTAACGCGCATAAATTCTTTTCTATTATAACCCAGCTCATTTAAAAAGTCAATAAGTGGAAGGTGCGAAAAATCACCATTTTGTGTTTTCCAAGCAGGAACAGCAATGCAAATCTGTGTGCCTTCTGGAATTTGCTGGGATAAATTCTTTAAAAAGTTCGAAATTATACGATTGCAATTTTCGCGAACTTCTGCTAATTTTTTGGGCGAAGGCGGAGCGGATAATGGTTGCCCTAAGTAAGTCTCGCAAACTACGCTTGAAAGTTTTTTTGCAAAACTCCATTTTTCAATTGTAGCATCAGCTTCGTAAATTTCTCCAAGTTCACCGTGCGGTTTAAACTCTCGCACAAACCAATCACTATTTTCTTTCGAAAACTCCACCATTTTTTCGCTCAAATCTGTTCCGTTTGCTTTAAAACCTTTTAAAAGTGCTTCTTGAATAACTGTGCCAGTGCCGCAAAAAGGATCGAGGATTTCTGGCTTTTCGAAAGTTTTTTTACCAAAAAGTGCTTGAATTTGCGGCTGATTTTCGCTGGCACCTAGATTGATCATTGTTTGAGCGAGTTTTGGCGGCAGCATCCCAACAAAAGCATCGCGCTTTGGCCTGTTTTGATCGCGCCTAGCGTAGCTTGTGATATTTTGCGCACCTTCACTCAAAGCGATAATTGTTTTTTTGCCGCCACGAACTGCTAAAATTTCGATTTTTTTCTCACTTAAGCCAAGCTTATTATTGTGCGAAATTGCGGTTGAAAGCTCGGTAGTTTTTGAAGGAATTATTCGCACCGAAACACCGTGATTTTTAAGCTTTTGTTTAATAATTGTTCCAGTTTTCGAAACTTCGTTTGCCCGAATTTTTAAACCATAAGCTGAAATTCCTAGTGTAATTTTTCCGCTAAAATTCGCAAAATCGTGTTCAAAAATTTTGGTTATTTTTTTTGAAACATCTCGCCAATCTGTTGAATTGACTTCAAAAACAACTTGGCCGGTTTTTAAAATTGAGCCAAAATGCGAAACATTGAGTTTTTCGGTTTCAATAAGACAGGCGTAATCACCCAGTACACGAATTTTATCGCCGCCAAAAACACTTTCGAGTTCGGCGATCCCGATACTTGGCTGACGTCCTAAAATTGCAATTTTCATTCTTAAATTGTATCATAAAAAGTTAAAATCAGCAATTTTTAAAGAGATTATTTGCCTTATTCTATAAGTATAACGAGTTATTGGCAGGTGAGTTTTTCCTGATGTTCAATATTTAACCAGCTATAGATATTTTTTAGTATTTATGGTAGAATTATAGATAGTGACAAAATGGAGTTTACTAATTAAAAAAATATAATATCATAGGTTTATTTTTAGGAACGGGAGGTTATATCTTGCGGATTTAATATAGCTGATTTTAATGTTTTGTTAGGTAATGATAATTATGAAAAAGTATTGGGGATATTCCAGAGAAAATATAAAAAAATAAAAGTACTATTTAGATATATTACGAATATATCTTATATAAGAGATCTAAGAGATATAAAGCTAATAATTGGAGAACGGAAAGTTGACATAATTATAGGTGGCTCAACTTGCCATAGAATGCTACTTTCTGGACTAAGAAAAATTAATGATATAAGGAGTAAGCTTTATTTGTCTTATGATTAATTAGTTCAAGAAATGAAAGCTAATTACCTTTGTTATTAAAAATGGGATTGGAATTATTATACTATTTAAAGGATAAATAAAAGAAAAAACTTGATATGGAATTGAATTTTCAAGATAAAAATTTTATAAAAAATTTTTTCAATATTAGAGGCTATGTATTAAATTTTTCTAATTCTACTTTTGCTAATTTTACTTTTAATTCAGTAGGAGTAGACGTTCAAGAAAGATATGGAGGTTCAAAAGGTGAATCTTTAGAGGCTTTTGTAGATAATGAACCAGATGAACTAGTTCTAAAATTAGCTTTAGATTTACTTGGATATTATGAAGACCTTCCCGACTCATATTGTGGAAAAACTAAAGAGAGGAACTCTCAGGCATTGAAATTGAAAGAGAGACTTTCGAAATATGAAGTCTCTCAAATATCCTACTTAAATAATACTGCTAAATCTTTATCTAACTATTTTGACAGTAGCTATATTAATAAACAAATGGCGATTATGAATGAAATGATTTCTCGCTCTCCAGCGGATGCTATCGGTAAGGCTAAAGAGTTGCTGGAATCGTGTTTTAAACATATTTTAGACCACGAAAAAATTAAGTATTCTAATTCTGATGATATTTCAACTTTGCAAAAGAAAGTCTTTAAATTTTTAAACTTGGACTCTAATGAAAATATTTCAGCAAAAAATAATCAAGATGTAAAGCTGGTTTTAAGTGGTTTGAATCAAATTATCAAGGGTATTAACAATCTTCGAAATGATAAGGGCAATGGCCATGGTAAGGGGGCTAGCTTTATAGAATTGCCACCAAGGTATGCTTCAGTTGTTGTAGGCTCCGCATTAACGATAGTGTCATTTGTTTGGGAAACATATCAAGATAAGCAGAAATAGTAAGGAGGGGGTTTAATGTCGAAAAATCAAGAAAAATTACACTTTGAACTTAAAAATTTTATAGTAAATGTAGGTTGGACTCACAAAATTCATGCGGTTAGAATTGACGAGTTAGAAAACTATGTTCGATGGTTCAGAATAGCAACAATAATCATTTCTGGAATAGTCTCTTCTGGCTTAGTTGGAATACTTTTGACGGATGCATACTGGATGAAACTTGCTACGGCATTTTTGTCATTGGTTACCACAATAATCGTTAGTATTACTAAAGAGTTTAACCTTGAAGAACGATTAGCTTTGGAAAGGAAATCTGTTGATGAACTTTGGAGTCTTAGAACATCAGCTGAAATTCTTTTATCTGAGGTGGTTTACAATGGAAAACCATCCAGTGAAATCCAAGAATCTTTCGAAGAATTAAAACTTCGAAGGGATGTTACTTATAGTCAACTTTCTAATTCCTCTCCTAAAAATGTATCCAAGGCTTTAAAACTAATAAAATCACGAAAAGATAATGATTATGAGGAGGATTATAAATACTTTATTTCAAAAGAATTGATGAAAGTTAGGGAGGAAGAATAATGTCCTTATCTAATGATTTTAAAGAGTTTTGCGAAGACGAACTGCCCATGACGGATGAGGAATGGGAAAAATGGGAGAATAGATTAAAAGAGATTACGAAACGACTTAATCGAAAATACTATTCCTTAGATGAGCTTGAAGATGAAGAAACTGACAATGGTTTGATTGTCGGTAGTGTGGGGAGAACGACGGCTGTTCGAAATGTTAGTGATTTTGATTATATTTTTTCACTACCATCAGAAGTGTATAGACGATTTGATTCTTATGAGGGCAATGGTCAATCAGCACTTCTACAGGAAATAAAAAACGAATTACTAAAAAGATACCCGAATACAAAAATAAAAGGAGACGGACAGGTCGTTGTTATTGATTTTTCGGATGGTGGAAAAATTGAGTTAGTTCCAGCTTTCGAACAATCTGATGGAAATTTTAAATATCCTGATTCTCGTAACGGAGGCTCTTGGAAAACTACTAAACCAAAGCCTGAAATTGAAAAATGCAAATCTTTAAATTCGAATTTTAATAATCATTTTTCTAACTTAACAAGACTCATACGACGATGGAAAAATCATATGGGCTTTTCATTTAAGGGGCTGTTGATAGATACTTTGATATCTGATTTTATTGATGATAAAGGTATTTCTGAAATATATTACTCTGATTATAATATTCTCTTGAAAGATATTTTTGAATACTTTTCAAATCAAGATAAAAATAGAGAGTATTGGTATGCTTTAGGTAGTAATCAAAAGATTTATAATAATGATGGAGCAAAATTTGTCAATAAAGCTAAGCAAGCTCTAAAGAAAATAGAAGACGCTTCAGAAGAGAAACTTACTGAAGTTTATAGACAGCTGTTTGGTAGGCAATTCGCCAAATCTAACTCTACTATAAATAGGGCCGAGAATGAAAAATTTATTGATGAATTATTCAGTGTTGATATCTGCTATAATATTGTTTTGGAATGTGAAATTACTCAAAACGGTTATCGAAGAGCATTTCTTTCTGATTTTTTAAAGAAGGGGTATAAAATTAAAAGTAAGAAATCTCTCGATTTTAAAATTATAAAATCAAATATTCCATATGAATACAGAAGAAAAATTAAGTATTATTGGAAAGTTAGAAATATTGGAGATGAGGCAATTAAAAGGAAATGTGAGCGAGGTGCTATTATTGAAGGTGAAATAGAACATCACGAAGATTCTCAGTTTAAAGGAGACCACTATGTTGAATGTTATGCTGTTTTAGGTAATACTGTTATAGCAAGAGATAGAATAACAGTGCCCATTGACCCGTTAAAAGGGAAAGATTATGCATTTTAATTTTATTTAATGCTCTTCCTAGATTAAATGATTCCAGGTTATTATTTTTTAATTGAAAAGTCTTTGCTGGAGGTGAAACTACAAATCGTATACATATTTTGACTGTTATTAATATGTGGTATAATAGAACTATATGGAAGAAGATATTATAACTGAAAACGCTGAGATCAAAAATACTGAAAATCTGACAGAAAACGAGGTTAAAATTTCAAATAAAGACCAAAATTTTGAAGAAGATGAAAATTCGAAAAAAGATGAATCAACTGATATTTTTCAGTGGGCAAATTTGACTGATGGAATTAAAAATGAGCTCGATGTAGAATTTTTCTTATTTAATAAAAATTTTGTGCCTTTTACAACTAGTTTTTCGAGCGAACTAAACTCGCAAATTAAGCCGTTGTTTTTATTTGATATGATAAACTTTGTAAATATGGGTGCAGGAACTGGTTTGAGCGTTCGAGATTATGAAATGGATGGTGGTGCAGGCAAAGATGTGCTTTTAAAAACTGAACTACGAAAAGTTCAACACGCTGATGCGCTATTGAACATAATTGAAACGCAATATTCTGACATTGTGGAATTTAACGAAAACGAACATGATTTTAAGCGGATTAAAGGAATTTTGGCAAGGTTTACAAATTCTAAAGGCGAGAAATTTTATGTTGCTAAACAAATTATGCAAGGGCAGGTTTTGTGCGGAGCGACTGCTTGGGAATTTCGAAATGGTAAATTTGGTGCATTTGAGCCTGAATTTGGTTTAAAAATCCAGCCAGATAATCAAGTTTTGATCGTAAACAATGATATTTTTATTTTCAACCAAGGAAAATTCGAAAAACTCTTTAATTATGACTATAAAAAACAAGTTTTAGCTGATAAAAAAGTTTTGGAAATCGAAAGAAAATATAAATTGAGTTTTCCTGATGGTTTAGATTTACAAACTTTGGTTCGCGAACGTAAAAAAGCTGCTACGAAATTACAAAAAATGGATGAAATTGGTGAAATTTCACAAGAAAAAGTGGTTGAATATGCTGATGAAATGCAACTTGAATTAATGACGGATGACAACGGTGCGATCATTATTATGGATGGCAACGATTTGGATATGTTTGTGAATTTAATTAATGAAGATTATATCTTGAGTGAAATCACTGGGCGCCGTTATGAAATTAAAAGCAAAAAATTGCTCGACGAGCCAGAAGGTGAACCGCCACGAATGATCGGAAGCGAGTAGTTTTCGAAAATGAAGCAAGCGTTAGCATTAGAGATTATGCTCTCAGGCGAAAATGTTTTTTTAACTGGTGCAGCGGGAAGTGGAAAAACTTTCACGCTTAATCAGTTCATTAAGCTTGCAAAAAATTCTGGAAAAAAGGTTAGCGTTACGGCCACTACTGGTTTAGCGGCAACTCATCTTGGAGGAAACACTATTCACACATGGAGCGGAATTGGAATTTATGATTACCTTTCGAGAAAATTTTTTGAAAGATTCCCAAAAACGCGGGCTGAAATTATTAAAAATACAGATATTTTGGTGATTGACGAAATCTCTATGCTGCACGATTTTCGACTAGACATGGTTGAAGAAATTTGTCGCACAATTCGCCAAAATGATAAACCTTTTGGTGGGATTCAAGTAATTTTATGTGGCGACTTTTTTCAGCTACCGCCAATTAACCGAACTGGCGGGCGAACTGGCGGCTTTGCAATTCATTCAAATGCCTGGAAGCTTGCCGAATTTACAATTTGCTATCTTGAGGAAAATCACCGCCAAAAAAATGATGAACTATCTGAAATTTTAAACGCACTTAGAGCAGATGATTTACGCCGAAAGCACGCTCAAAGTTTGCTTGATCGCATTGATATTGAGCCTAATTTTGAAAGTGATGATTTTTCGAAAAACTTAACCGAACTCCACACTACTAATATCGATGTTGATAAAATTAATGAGCAAAAGCTTGACGAACTTGAAGGCGAGGAGTTTCATTTTGCGCAAACTACAACTGGTGCAAAAAACTACGTTGAAACTTTGCAGAAATCTGTTCTTGCGCCAGAACTCTTGCGACTTAAAAAAGGTGCTTTAGTAATGGCGGTAAAAAATGCCCAAAACCGCCAATATGTGAACGGTTCAATTGGTGAAGTTATTGATTTTGAAAGACTAACAGATTACCCGATTGTTCAATTTCGAAATGGTAAAATTATTACAATGGTACCAGAAACCTGGGAAATGCGTGATGGCGAAAAAAAGCGAGCAAGTATTATGCAAATTCCACTCAGACTAGCATATGCAATTACGGTTCATAAAAGTCAGGGGATGACACTCGATGCTGCACGAATCGACCTTCGAAAAGCCTTTTCTGAAGGAATGGGTTATGTGGCGCTTTCTCGTGTCCGCTCTCTTGATAAACTCTATTTACTTGGAATAAATCGCACCGCTTTGATGGTTAGCGAAGAGGCGCAAAAGATTGATTTTAGACTTAAAAATGAAAGCTTAAAAGCCGAAAAGCGTTTTTCGCACTTAAAAGAAGTTGCTAAAAAGCGTGAAGCAGGCGAAATTGTTGAGGCAGCGCAACCATCAAAAACAACTTGGGCTGAAAAGCTTGAAAAAATGCGGCAAGAATATCCAAATGCATATCGTGCGTGGAGACTTGTTGATGATTCGAAATTACAAGAAATGGTTTTCGAAAATGGCAAAATTGATGCAGATTTAATTGCTAAATTGAGTAAAGAACTCGGTCGCCATAAAGGTTCAATTGAAGCTCGCATAAAAAAACTCTTTGGTGAAGATGCTATATAAAGTAGATTTTTAATTAATTTATTTTAAAATTAATTAAGTACAAAAGGCTTTCGAAAATTCGAGAGTCTTTTAGTTTTGATTATCCTTTATGGAATAGTAAGGTTAGAGGTTTAAGAATATGAAAACAATAAAATAGGGAAATGTCAAAAAATAAAATAAAATAAAACTACATAATGTCAAGCGAACGAATTGTTGGCAGAGGGCTTTGAAATATTTTAAAATAATTTAGCATAAAAGCTATTGACTTTTTAAAAAACTTATGCTATTGTATAAACATACAAAACAATTAAGATCAAATAAGTCAAATAAACAAAAAAGGAAAAAAATGACAAAAAAACAAATAGAAACAAAAATTGCTAAAAAAACTACAACTAAAAAAGTTGCTGAAAAAACTACAAAAGTTTCAAAAAAAGAGCAAGATATTAAAAAAGCTAAAACTTTGCTTACAAATAATGGAATCATTATTGCTGAAGATGGAACAGTAGTGGTTGACCAAGTTACTCAAGATTTTCGAAGTGCGGTTTTGGTTCTTTCACTTGCAATCAATCTTGTTGTGTTTGTAACATACTTGATTCTAATGTCTACAACAAAATATGATACCGCGTTAATTAGTGCATTATTGCCACGATAAATTAGTTTTCAACAATTAAACACAAGCATTGTGGAAAAGTAGGGATTATCTGTTAAAAGGCTTGCTTTTCCACATAGTTGTGGAAAAATATATAAAAAATTATTTCTAAATTTGCGTGTTTGTCAAAAATAGGTCTTGCGAAAAAAAATAATTCGCGGTAAACTTAAATCAGTGGCAACGACAGAAACAAACAGAAAAACCACTAAACAAAAATAAAAGCACGTTAAAATAGATGTAGTTTTTAGTTTAAGGTCAACTATCTGGTGATTAAACAGCTGGACAAATTCCAGTAACCAGGTTAAAATAATAGCTGGAGCACATTTTAAAACCTCCCAAAATAAAACTCCACCTCATATATAAGTCTCTCAAACAGCAATATGGTTGGCTATACGCCAAGCGAAAAGCTAAACTTATAATGAATCTTAAAACAAAAATATAACAAAAACAAAAAGTTTAATCATCAGTTAGGTGGCTTTAAATTTATGAATTACACAGAAGAATCAGTTCACATACCAGTTTTATTGCAAGCGAGTCTACAACAAATCCAGCCAAAGAGAGGTGAAAGTTATCTCGATTTTACGGCAGGATACGGAGGACACGCTGGCGAATTTTTGCGTATAACCGAGAATTTCGAAAACTCGGTTTTAGTTGATAGAGATGAAAATGCAATTCGCACGCTTCGACGGTTTAAAAATGAAGGTGTAGAGATTTTGCATAAAGATTTTCTTTCGGCCGCAAAAGAATTGGTAAAAAGAGGTCAAAAATTTGATATAATTTTGGCAGATTTAGGTGTTTCTTCACCTCAGTTAGATATTGCAGAAAGGGGATTTTCTTTTCGAAAAGATGGCCCGCTTGATATGCGAATGAACCCTGCGCAGAAAAAAACAGCGGCAGATATTGTGAATTTCGCAAGCAAGAATGAACTTTTGCAAATTTTAATTGAATTTGGCGAAGAAAAGCGCGGTTTTGCTGAAAGAATCGTTTCGAAAATTTTAGAAGTTCGAAAAAAGCAGAGAATTGAGACCACAACGCAGCTGGCTGATTTAATTTTAAGCGTGCACAAAGGCGGTTGGCAGAAAACGCACCCCGCAACGCGCACTTTTCAAGCGATTCGAATCGCGGTAAATAATGAACTTCAACAAGTTGAGGAGGTTTTAAAATTGCTTCCGAAACTGTTAAATTCAGGTGGAAGAGTTGGAATTATAACTTTTCACAGTCTTGAAGATAAAATAGTGAAGAATTATTTTAAAGATGATTCGAAAAAAGGTTTAGAGTCTAAATTTCAGACAATTACCAAAAAACCGCTTGATGGCGCGAAAGAAGATGTTAATAATCCGCGAGCCCGCAGTGCAAAATTGCGAGTGAGCATTAGAAAATAAAAAAAACAAAAGGAGGCGAGATGCCAAAAACAATCAAAGTAAGCTACGCTAACGAACAAGCTCGCGTAAAAGTTAATTTTCGATAGTATTTGACACTTTCGAAAAACAAAAACAAAAATTTAAAACAGAAACTAAACTTTAGAGCACCAGCCGAAAACTGGTCTGGTGCTTTATTTTATTGAATATTAAATTTAACGCAACAAAAACCAATGTATAAAACAAACACAAATTATGTTAGTCGCCGTCGCCAAACACAAGTTTCGTCGCGGTCATATGGAAGAAATAACAATATCGCTATTTTTCAGCCAACAGCAAAACTTGGTGCAGTAACGCAATTTTTGATGCTTGGTGTTTTGATTGCGGTTCTTGGAATTATCTTCTTAATGAATTCTTCTAAACCAGCACTTTATGGAAACGAAATTCAGCAAATTGATTCAAAAATTTCAGATTTAGAAACTAAAAAGGCTGATTTAGAAGTGGAAAATGCGCGACTTACAGCGCTTTCGAATATTGAAAATAGCGAAGTCGCAAAGAAAATGACAACTCCAGCGTCAGTTTCTTACGCAAAATAAGGTTAAGCTTTTTTCGAAAAATCATAAAAAGTGTGATAAAATAGAATTATATGATTTTAGGTTTTAAGAATAAAAGTCGAACAGGTTATCTCGCAGTCTCAATTCTAGGGGTTTTTGCGGTAATTGTGGTTCGACTTTTTTTCTTGCAAGTTATTGAAGGCGCAGATTATCGTGCTCGTGCCGATAAAGGTCAGAGAAAACAATTCGAAATTAAAGCTCAACGCGGTTTAATTTATTCAATGGACGGCAAAAAACTAGCTAAAATGGTTTTGAATGAAACTGTTTATACGCTTTGGATTGACCCGCAGGAAATTGCAAATTCAAAAAAAGTTAAAAAAAGTGAAATTATTTCAGAGTTTAGAAAAATTGCTGGCGGAAATTTAAGAGATGATTTTGAAAAGCTTTTCGAAAAAACCAGCACGCGATATCAAGTTATTGGAACTAAACTTTCATTAAAACAGGCAAATGCAATTCGTGAAAAGAAATTTCATGGGGTCGGATTTACTGCAGAAACTCGCCGGGTTTATCCTGAGGGAAATTTAGCTGCGCAAGTCCTTGGTTTTGTGAATGATAATGGTGGAAATTATGGTATCGAGCAGGCAATGAATAAAGAATTGACAGGGACTGATGGCTATAAAAAAATTACTACTGATGCGTTCAATCAGGTTATTGAAGTTGGGAGCGAAAATATTGAAAAACCAGCCGTAAATGGAAAAAATATCGCATTATCAATTGATCGTAATATTCAGGCTCGCGTTGAAAAGGTTTTAAAATCGCAAATGGAGTCGAAAGGTATGAAAAATGGCTCAGTTTTGGTTATGAATCCAAAAAATGGCAAAATTATGGCAATGGCGAACTACCCAACTTACAACCCAGCAGATTATGGCAAGGTTGAAAAAAGCTCAGTATATAATAATAATACTGCAACAATGGCTTACGAAAACGGTTCGGTGATAAAATCTTTCACAATGGCAACAGGAATTAATGAAGGTGTTGCGAGCCCTTCAACTCGATACAACAATACTGATTCAATTAGAATTGAAGATATTGTAATTCAAAATGCAGTTTTGGGGCATACTGGTTCGATTACGCTTCAAACAGCTATGAATTATTCACTCAATACTGGAATGGTAACTATTGGAAAGCTTCTCGGTGGCGGAAGCCTTAACTCGACTGCTCGGGATAAGATTTATGATTATTTCCATAATCGTTTTGGGCTTGGGCAGGAGACTGGAATTGAAGTTCTTGAAAGCAAAGGGTTGCTAGTTTCACCAAAAAAAGCTGAAGGAAATGCGGTTCGATATTCGAATATGACTTTTGGTCAAGGTATGACCACAACAATGCTTCAAACGGCAAATGCTTTTTCTTCACTAGTGAATGGTGGAACTTTATATAAGCCAAGCCTGATTGAAGGAATAGTTGATGAAAATGGAAAGCTTTCGAAAAAAGAGCCTGAAATTAATAAAGAAGCTGTAATTTCGAAAGAAACCAGTGAACAGATGAAGCAAGTCCTGGAAGGTGTTCGAAAAGTTGGTGGTGCAAAAGATCCATCGGGTTATCAAATTGGCGGAAAAACCGGAACAAGCCAGACGATCGTTGGTGGAAAATATGTTGATTATCAGACAATTGGTAGTTATGTTGGTTTTGGTGGCGGAGATAAAGCCGAGTATGTTATAATGGTAGCGGTTTGGGGTAAAAATCAGAATCTGCAAGGGTCGAAAGACGCCGCACCGATTTTCACCGAAATTTCAAACTGGCTATTAAATTATTTAGAGATTAAACCAAAGAATTAAAGAGGGAATATGTTAAATATCACAAATCAATTAATCGTTTCTGCATTATTTAGTCTTGCTGGGTTTGTTCTGGCGATGGCTTTAACGCCAATTTATACTTTTGTTGCTTATAAATATAAATTCTGGAAGAAGCAAAAAACAGCATCTGTTACAGGTGAAGCTTTGACTGTTGTAAATAAATTACACGCTAAAAAAATCGCACGTAATATTCCTACTATGGCAGGAATTATTGGCGTAATTGCAGTTATTATCATTTCTGTTTTATTAAATTTGAAGCGTGAACAAACTTGGTTGCCTCTTGCTGGGCTTGCTGGTGGTGCATTTATTGGTTTAATTGATGACATCTTAAATATTTGGGGTTCGAATCGTAAAGATGCTGGACTCCGTGCTCCTGTTAAATTCGCGATGATTATCTCTCTTGCTGGTTTCTTGGCGTGGTTTTTTACTTTTAAACTTCACTTTACAAGTGTTATGATTCCTTTTATTGGTAATCTTGAAATCGGATACTGGATGGTTCCACTATTTATTTTTGCTATTGTTGCAACAAGTAATGCTGTAAATATTTCTGACGGACTCGATGGTCTGGCTGGTGGATTATTGAGCGCTGCTTTCGGTGCTTTCGGAATTATTGCTCTTGTTCAGAATCAGCATAATTTAGCGGTATTTTGTTTTACCGTTCTTGGCGCACTACTTGCGTATTTATGGTTTAATGTCTATCCTGCGCGTTTCTTTATGGGTGATGTTGGTTCTTTCGCTTGGGGAACGACTCTAGGAGTGGTTGCAATGCTTACAAATTCACTCCTTCTTCTTCCTGTAATTGGTTTAATTTTTGTGATCGAAGCTGGTTCAAGCGCGATTCAAATTTTTTCGAAAAAAGTATTTAAGCGAAAAATCTTTATTTCTGCGCCAATTCATCACCATCTTGAAGCTACCGGCTGGGAAGAAACTAAAATCACGATGCGTTTTTGGATTATCGGAATGGTTATGGCCTTTATTGGTGTAATTTTAGCGCTGGCAGAGCATAAAATTCTTTAAAATGGAAAGAAGGAATAGGAATTTGAGT
>ERZ772974.423-NODE-423-length-32557-cov-9.083964_pt1 | contig 32557 bp, 29 predicted proteins | sample MGYA00580671_ERZ772974 | MGnify/ENA primary metagenome ERZ772974 (study PRJEB29015, sample SAMEA2738065) | human oral metagenome | biome: human oral; feature: human-associated habitat; material: saliva | place: China | collected 2218 ... | reverse complement strand
TTTCCACTTCTTCAAGGTTTTCCAACAAGGGGAACACGGCTTCTGCGGCGAGCATGGCGGATTTCATGGCCGTATGGATGCCTTTGATGCGCGGCATATTCAGGAAACCCGCCGCATCGCCGATTAAAACGCCGCCTTTGAACGAGAGTTTCGGCAGGCTTTGCAAACCGCCTTCAATCAGCGAACGCGCGCCATACGCGATACGGCGGCCGCCTTCAAAGGTTTTGCGGATTTCAGGATGGGTTTTGAAACGTTGGAACTCTTCAAACGGCGACAGATAAGGGTTTTGATAATCCAAACCGACTACGAAACCGACGGCGACTTTGTTGTCGTCGAAATGATAAACAAACGCGCCGCCGTAGGTTTTGCTGTCCAGCGGCCAGCCCGCGCTGTGTACCACCAAGCCGGGCTGATGTTTTTCAGACGACACTTCCCAAATCTCTTTGATGCCCAAACCGTAAGTTTGCGGCTGGCTGTTTTGGTCGAGTTGGAAGCGTTCGATGACTTGCTTGGAAAGCGAACCGCGGCAACCTTCGGCAAACAGGGTTTGCTGCGCCCAAAGCTCCATGCCGGGCTGAAAACTGTCGGTCGGCTCGCCGTCTTTGCCGATACCCATATTGCCGGTTGCAATACCTTTGACCGAACCGTCTTCGTGATACAGCACTTCGGCAGCGGCAAAGCCCGGATAGATTTCCACGCCCATATTTTCCGCCTGCTCCGCCAACCAGCGCACGACTTCGCCCAAGCTGACGATGTAATTGCCATGATTGTCGAAATTAGGGGTAATGGGCAGATTGAACGCCTTTTTCTCCGTCAGGAACAACACTTTGTCCTGCGTTACCGCGCGCGTCAGCGGCGCGCCTTTTTCTTTCCAGTCGGGAATCAGCTCGTTCAGCGAAATCGGATCAATGACCGCGCCCGCCAGCGAATGCGCGCCCGCTTCCGAACCCTTTTCCACCACGCAAACGCTGATTTCGCGCCCGTTTTGTTCGGCAAGCTGCTTCAGTTTGATGGCGGCAGACAAACCCGACGGGCCTGCGCCGACAATCACGACATCGTATTGCATACTGTCGCGGGTGATGGATTCTGTCATGGCGGTTCCTGTATGTTTATTATTGAATTGCAAACTCGTGATTATACAACGGGAACATATAGTTACCAAATACAACAAAGGTCGTCTGAAACCATGTTTTCGGTTTTCAGACGACCTTTTCTTCAAGTCCAACTAATTTTCCACATATTATTCTACATATTGACACAATACACTTTCCGAATACCACTCTTCTTCATTTTTTGCCAATATGATAGAGCACACCTTCCTCAAAAAGGGTTTTATCCGATATTTCATCAATAAAAACAAAGCGTCCATATATAGATAGCATTTTATCTATCTTAGTAATATCTGTCAGACACAGAAAAAAATTGCAAGGAATACCGTTCAAATCCTCCAATAAATCGCATTGAAGCCTAAAGTAATCCAATTTCAACTGTTTTTTGTTTTTCTTGATAAATTCTAAATAAGTACGCTTATTGGCAAAATTTTCGGGATACACCCCTTTCTCTTCAGAGAAAGTATAAATCCAATCATATAAAGAAAAATTTTTATCTCCAATATGAAATAAAGTATTTTCATTATATTTTGAAAAACCCCGAATTTCCTTATTGTCCGGGATACTGAGAGTAATAATGAGCGCAGCAGACATAACAAATAAATGCAGCAAATAGAAAAAAGCCTAACCAAACGATGAATTGAGGTAAAACATCGCCCACATGACATCTATTCTTGTCTTTTCCCAAGAATAGACAAGAATGACCAGTATGACTGTCTAATGGATTGGAAATTCAAACTCATCACTAACAAAGGTCGTCTGAAAAAGTTTTCAGACGACCTGTCTGTCTGCAAACCGCTTACATTTCCATGCGGTAAAAACACCGCAAATCCAGCCTCAACCCCGCGCTGATTTGTGCAACGGATACCTTATTTTCCTTTATATGTTTCAAAACAAGCTTGGCAAAGTCTTCTTCGCCTTCCCGATGCCTCAAAAGCACATCAGAAAAAACAAAACTCCCACCGCAAAGCCCGTAAATCCATCTGAGCCACTCCGCCCCTTTTTCCATCATACACGATTCAGTTTCGCTTCTTTCCGTATAAACACCGCCTTCGCAAAACCTGAAATAGACCCACAAATCAGTATTTTGCGCCACTAGGGCAAACGCTTCGCCACGCATTTTCGCCAGCATGGGGCAAGGGCGGGAAGCAGCAATCAAATAGGCAAAAGACATACAGATACCGTTTTGTTTATTTGTTCAAAATATATTTTTGTCCGAAGCCGACGCAAAAAAACGGCGCATCCGACAACGTCCCGCGCCCGATGCCGACTTCAGGCAAGTCCCCGAAATCCTCGGAACAGGCAAATTCCACATAGCGCAGGTTTTCCGACATAGAAACGATGACATCCCGCATGTCTTCCGACAAACAGAAAACTGACTCGCAAGGACATTTGTTTCTCAATTCCAATTTCAAATATTGCTTAAACAGCTTGGGGTTTCCCTTTTCCGTAATCCATCCTTCGGAAGACATATAGGCTTTTGACAGGAAATCGTCATCGCTATTCCATACCTTGCGGAAAAACGTATAAGCCGTATCCTCTTTTTCAACATAAAACCGCCTCTGCTTCAGCAAGTGGATGTACGGATTATCGGATTCGCAGACTGAAAAAACATCTTATTCCTAATTCTCAGTAATCCCAGATTTCTTAAGATGGCAGGTCATCCTGACGACCACGGTCAAATCGCCGGATACGGCAGCTGCCTGCATGACACATATAACGCGCCACGCCTGGTCGAAATCGGCTTCTGTTATTTAAAGTTTGTTATTTCTTTCAAAGATGAAAATGTCCTTATTACACAAAAGGCCGTCTGAAAACCTTGTATTTAATTTTCAGACGACCTTTTGAATTTTTCAATTCAAACCAATCAAGCGGTTTTATTTTTTCATCGCATCAGTCAAGGCTTTGATGTTGTAGCGGTACATGCCGATATAGCTGTCGGCGGGTGAGCCGCCGAGTGCGTCGGAGTAGAGTTTGCCGCTGACGTTGACGCCGGTTTCTTTGGCGATGCGGTCAACCATGCGCGTGTCTTTGATGTTTTCGGTGAACACGGCTTTGATGCCTTCACGTTTGATTTGGCGGATGATGGAAGCGACTTGTTTGGCGGACGGCTCGGCTTCGCTGCTCACGCCTTGCGGGGCGATGAACTCGATATTGTAGCGTTTGCCCATGTAGGAGAACGCGTCGTGTCCGGTCAGGACTTTGCGCTTGGCGGCGGGAACGGCGTTAAAAGCGGTTTGGGCGTCGCTGTGCAGTTTTTTCAGCTGCACTTGGTAGTTGCCCAAGCGTTGTTGGTAGTAGGTTTTGCCTTCGGGGTCGGCCTGAATCAGGGCGTTGGCGACGTTTTGGGCGTAGGTCGTCATCAAGACGGGGTCGTTCCAGACGTGGGGGTCGAATTCGCCGTGGTCGTGATGGTGGCCTTCGTGGCCGTGGTCATGATGATGACCGCCTTCTTCGGCTTTAAGCGCCTGTATGCCTTTGGTTGCTTCGGCGAAGGGGACTTTGCTTTGTTTGACGGCACGCTGCACGTCGGCGGCTTCCAAACCCAAGCCGTTCAATAAAACCAGTTTGGCATCACGGATTTTTTTGATGTCGCCGCTGGTCATGTGGTAGGCGTGGGTGTCTTGGTTGGCGCCAACCAGGCTTTGCACGGCGACACGCTCGCCGCCGATTTGTTTGGCGACGTCGCCCAGAATGCTGAAGCTGGTTACGACGGGCAGCGGTGCCGCGTAAACTGCGCCAGTCAGCAAAGCGGCGATGGCGCCGAATTTCCAATGTTTCATGTTTTTCCCTCTCCAATTGATATAACGTAACAATCCGTCATTTTAAAACAGCAAGACGGAATCTTCAAGCAGCCCCACTTATAGATAATTCCCTAGCCTAAAAGTTTTTAGATACTGCAATTTTAAGTTTTCAGACGACCTTTGTGCCTATTGTTTTTGTGGACGGAGTCCACGCTACGGCACTTGTGTTGCCGACAAACGTTGTAGCGTGGGCTTTACCCACGAGCCACTCAAAAGATTTCAGACGACCTGTCCGACAATTATCTTCGTGGGTAGAAACCACGTTACAAATACAGCGCACACCAAAACCGATAAGCAGTTCAAGAATAAAAGGTCGTCTGAAAACCTACATCTACATCGGGTGTTCAGACGACCTTCGTATCTATCATTTTCGTGGACAGAGTCCACGCTACGGCGTTAGTGTTACCAGCAGGCACCGTAGCGTGAGCTCCGCCCGCGAACCATTAAAGATTCCAGTAAACAGCCCCTAAAATTTCAACAAAAAAAGCAGACCCATCAGGTCTGCTTTCAATCTTTCCGATTAATCCAGATTCAAAACGGCGGAGGTGTAAACGTCCTGCACGTCGTCCAAATCTTCCAAAGCATCAATCAGTTTCTGCATTTTGACGGCATCGTCGCCGGAGAGTTCGGTTTCGTTTTGGGCGCGCATGGTGACGTCGCCGTCAACGGATTTGTAGCCTGCGGCTTCCAATGCCGCTTTCACGCCCGCCCAATCGTTCGGGGCGGTGATGACTTCGATGGAGCCGTCGTCGTTGGCAATCACGTCTTCCGCACCGGCTTCCAGAGCGGCTTCCATCAGCGCGTCTTCGTCAACGCCGGGTTCGAACACCAAATAACCCTGATGCACGAAGTTGAACGCGACGCAGCCGTCAGTGCCCAAGTTGCCGCCGTTTTTGGTGAACGCGTGGCGCACGTCGGCGACGGTGCGGGTTTTGTTGTCGGTCAGGCAGTCCACCATCAGCGCCGCGCCGCCGATGCCGTAGCCTTCGTAGCGCAATTCGATGTATTCCACGCCCTCCAAGTTGCCCGTACCTTTGTCGATGGCGCGTTGTACGTTGTCTTTGGGCATATTGTTTTCAGCGGCCTTTTCCAAAGCCAGGCGCAGGCGCGGGTTGGCGCCGGGGTCGCCGCCGCCCATGCGGGCTGCGACGGTGATTTCTTTAATCAAACGGGTGAAGATTTTGCCGCGTTTGGCATCTTGACGGGCTTTTTTATGCTGGATATTCGCCCACTTACTGTGACCTGCCATGATAAATCCTTTCGATTTTCCGCCTTATCCGGCGGGCTTTTGCTCATTTTCAAAGGGCGCATTTTAACATAGGTTGGATATACCTAAAATATTTCAGACGACCCCGCACCCTGCCAAAGGGTCGTCTGAAAACGCCGATAGCGCCCGACAAACGCAAAATTCTTGTCTTTGCCCAAACCTGATCTTTTTTTTCGTTTGCCTCACAAAAGGTTTACGGTATCATGCAGACCTGCTTCAGGATTGTTGACAACTTGGGGCAAAACGGACGAAGCCGGCCTGCTCGCCGCGCCGTCCGACACAACGGCATTCGACGGAGTAACCGCCGCCGGATGCCGTCATCTGTTCATTTTTCAATATAAGGTTTGTAATTATGGAAAAAACATTGTCTGCACTGGTGGGCGCAGTCAATCTGATTCTGTGGGACTACCTGCTGATTTACGCCCTTTTGGGCATCGGCCTGTTTTTCACACTCTATCTGGGTGCGCCGCAGATTACCAAATTTGGCGAAGGCCTCAAATCCGTTTTCGGCGGTTTGTTTTCCAAAAAAGACAAAGACGATAAATCTTTGTCGCAATTCCAAGCACTCGCTGTCGCCGTCTCCGCCCAAATCGGCACGGGCAACGTCGCCGGCGTGGCAACCGCCATTACCGCAGGTGGGCCGGGTGCGATTTTTTGGATGTGGCTTTCCGCCGTTTTGGGGATGTCCACGATTTTTGCCGAAGCCCTGCTCGCGCAAAAATACCGCGTCGTCAGCCACGGCAAATACATCGGCGGCCCCGCGTTCTACATCACGCACGGACTGACCCCGAAAATCGGGCGCGGCGCGGCGCGTTTCTTATCGGGCTTTTTCTCCATCGCCCTGATTATCGCGCTGGGCTTTATCGGTAACGCCACGCAGGCAAACTCCATCGCCTCCTCCGTTACCATCGCCTTTAACGTACCGGCATTGGCAGTGGGCATCACCCTCGCCATCCTTGCGGGCATGATTATCGTCGGCGGCGTAAACCGCATCGCCAACATCGCCCAATTCGTCGTGCCGTTTATGGCGATTATCTATATTTTGTGCGCGGTCGTTATCCTGTTTGAATTCTCCGACCACATCGTACCGATGTTCAACCACATCTTTACCGCCGCCTTCAATCCTGAAGCCGTGTTAGGCGGCGCGGCAGGTATCGGTATGCGCGAAGCCGTCCGTTACGGCGTGGCACGCGGGCTGTTTTCCAACGAAGCAGGTATGGGTTCGACGCCGCATGCGCACGCAACTGCCGACGTTAACCACCCCGTTCAACAAGGCTTGGCGGCATTTATCGGCGTCTTCATCGACACCATCTTGGTCTGCACCGCCACCGCGCTGATTATCCTCCTGACCGATGCCAACCTTTCCGGCGAACAAGGCGCGGCGGTGACGCAATTTGCCTTCAGCAAAGCCTTCCCCGGCTTCGGTTCGCAACTGCTCGCCGTCTGCCTGACCTTCTTCGCCTTCACCACCATCATCGGCTGGTACTACTTCGGCGAGTCCAACATCCGCTTCCTCTTCAGGGGAAAACACTTGGGCATCTACCGCGCGCTCGTGCTGTTGGCCATCGTGTTGGGTACGCTGGGCAAAGTCGATTTGGTTTGGAGCCTGTCCGATATGTTCAACGGCTTCATGGTCATCCCCAACTTAATCGCCCTATTCCTCTTGCGCAAAGAAATCCGCGCCGTTTACGACGATTATCTGGCGCAGAAAAAAGCAGGCAAATACTTGTCCTACCAATATGAATTCCACGAATTCCACGACAAGGCTTAATCCGCAATCGTGAAAAGGTCGTCTGAAAATTTTCAGACAACCTTTTTTTAAATTCCGGACATTTATCTCGTTTTCAACCAAGCAAACCAGACCAACACGAGAACGAAACAAAAATAAGCGATACTCCAAACCGGCAGCGCGATACCCAAAAAATAATCGGGTACGGCGCAATTACCGAAGCCGCGCACGATGGGTTCGAACCAGTCAAACAACGGCCAGTCCTTCAAGCGGAACGTCCACGGAGCACCACAGGAAGGTGCTGTACCCGGCGGCAGGCTTTGCAACCACAACTGATAAGCCGCCGTCCCTATCCCGTACACCGCAGGCGCGCTGATAAGCAAAGCGGAAAATGTCCGCCCCACTTTAGAAGACTGACGGAAAAATACCGCCAACAAAGCCGCCACGCCTACCGCCAATACGCACAAACGCTGCACGATGCACAATACGCAGGGATTCATCCCTAAAACATATTGCGAAACAAACGAACCGCAGGCAGCCAATACGGACAAAACGAGCAAAAACAAGGCTGTTTTTCTAAAAAAATTCATAATATCAAAGCTCTTTGCAAATTTCAGACGACCTCTTCATGCCGTCGATCAGCGTCTATTTTACTACAAACCCACGCCCTTCCGAACAGCCCTGCCCATTCACCGAAATTCTAAAAAAGTACCCACGCCGCCATTTCTGTTCAGGCGGCAATCCGCAATAATCGCTGAATCTTGCCGAAATCAGAAGCCCGGATTCACGCCTATACAGGAATGATGAAAATATTTTCTATTTTAACCTGCTATAAAATGCACCGAATCAAAACTTCTCGCGCATACTTTACGCCACACCCCGATACTTTTTCAGACGACATTTCCACAATTTCGTATAAAAAACAGGATTCAGCCGTGCAAAACAGATGAAACTGTGGCATAATCCGCCGGTCTTCACAAAAAGACTTCAGGAGTTTGAACGGGTTCGCGCTCGTCAAACTTGTCCGAACCGAATAACGGTTCTTTTATTTTTCGGAGTTATCCATCATGGCATTGACCGTAGAACAAAAAGCACAAATTGTTAAAGATTTCCAACGCAAAGAAGGCGATACCGGTTCTTCTGAAGTACAAGTCGCTCTGTTGACTTTCCGCATCAACGACCTGACTCCTCACTTCAAAGCCAACCCTAAAGACCACCACAGCCGTCGCGGCCTGTTGAAAATGGTTAGCCAACGTCGCCGTCTGTTGTCTTACTTGCGCCGTACCCAACCTGATACATACCGCAACCTGATCACCCGCTTGGGTCTGCGCAAATAATTTATGCTTTACCGGACACCGCTTGCAAAAGCGGTGTTTTTTTATAGAAAAGGTCGTCTGAAAACGTATTGGTAAAGTTTTCAGACGACCTATCTCTTATGCTTACGAGAGATTTAATCTATCCGTATATATTCCACCGACAAAATCTCAATCTCCTCGCGCCCTTCCGGTGTATTCAAGATGACTTCGTCCCCTTCCCTCGCTTTAATCAGACAACGCGCCAACGGAGAAATCCAAGAAATTTTGTTTTGCGCGGTATCGATTTCATCGACGCCGACGATTTTGACGGTTTGCTCGCTCCCGTCGCCGCGTAACAGTCCGACGGTTGCACCGAAAAACACTTGGTTGGTCGCTTCGCGCAATTCGGGATCGACGACGACGGCAGCTTCCAAACGCTTGGTCAGAAAACGGATGCGGCGGTCGATTTCGCGCATACGGCGTTTTCCGTAAAGATAGTCGCCGTTTTCGCTGCGATCGCCGTTGCTTGCCGCCCAGTTGACGATTTGGACGATTTCGGGACGTTCTTTATTGACCAGTTGATACAGCTCGTCTTTCAACGCCTGCCAACCAACGGGCGTAATGTAGTTTTTGGTTTCGGTACTCATGATATATATCTGATTATTTAGGATATACGGCAGTTTCAACAAAACTTCGAACTGCTGCATTGAAATGACTGATTCTACCGTCCTTAAGACGGAAGGTTCAAGCTGTCTATATTGATTGCAAAACCCTATCCATCGGCTTGAAAATGCCGCAAAGGTCGTCTGAAAGCCTACGATGCCCGTTTTCAGACGACCTTTATTGATTAAGTATTCGAATTTTAGGCTTTTTTTAAAAATTCCACTCCGCGCCCAACGACCATTGACGGCTGCTGCGTCGTGCATAAGGGGCATTGCTGCGGATGCGGCTGTATCCGTAATTCAAGGTCGGCGTGATGCCTTTGTAGGACAATTTATTATGGCTGAGGCTGACGAAGAGGGAACGCTCGCGGTTGCGTTGCGGCTCCGTACCGAATGCCATAATACCTTTATAGCGACGGTTGGCAAATGAAGCGGTCAGGCGGCTGTTCAGCCCGCCCAAAAACGGCCATTGCTGTATCCAGCCTATATTGAAACTGTTGCGACGGTAGGCGGCATTGTTGACGGCATTGCGTATGTTTTTGTTTTCAGGAACAAATCGGTTGTATTGCCAACCGCCGAACAGGGTCGTATTGCCGAAACGGCGTGCCAGGGAGAGATAGGTGCCGTCGTGCCAACCGTCGTTACGCAGCGCACGATCAGTTTCCCGATAGTTTTGGCGGTAGCGTTCCAGCGAGTAATAAAGTTGTGTCGCGTTGCCGAGATTGGCCATATGCGAAAGCTGTACGCCGACCCCGTGTGCCAGCATATACGGCGCGGCGCGGCGGTTTTTTTCTTTTTTGCTGTCAAATTCGCTGCTGCCCGCCAACTGTGCCTGATAAAACGGTAATACGCTGACGGTTTGTTTGCCGTCCTTGCGCTGCCAGCCCAAATAAGCCCTGCCGAACGCATCGTCGTAAGCCGATTGGCGGTCGAAAAAATAGCTCGTTCCGCTGAGGTTGGCGCGGAATTTGACGGCGTGATGCCCGTACAGCGGGGTGAGTTTTTCGGTGTTCAATTCGTAATTCAAGCCGTTGGCACTGACGGGCAAAGTAACGCTGCATGCGGTTTGCCCCCTTGTTTCGATGCAATAACGCGGAGCAGCGTTGTTGGCGTTATCGCTATGCACGGGACTGATTCCACCAGACCATTTCCATTCTGTCTGCCGCTTGACGGCTTCTTGAAAGCGTTTGACGTTTTCCAAAACGGGGGCAGGTATATCGCGTTGCGCGGCATGGCGGAAATGCGCCGCCGCCTCGCCCAAACGATAATCCTGAAACTCTGCCGCCGCCAAATCCAACAATATGCGGTCGTCTGAAACGTCGGATTCATAAAGGGTACGATAACGCTCGACCGCTTCGGAAGTCCGCCCTTTCAACTTTGCCAGCAAAGCATCGGCACGTGCAATCAGCTTGGGATTGTGGTTGGGCTGTTTGCGGTAAAGTGCGGCAAGCGAAGAAACCAAATCTGCGCTATTGCCGTTAAGTGCTTGAATCAGCGCGTCCTCAAGAATACGCGGGTTTGCCGCCAAAAAATCATCGCCGACCACAGTCGGTTCGCCGACATTCTCATTCTTTTCAGACGACCTTTCTTCTTCGGACAAAATATCCAGCCATTGTTTTTGCTGCACTTGTACGGCAGCATCCTGAGAAGGCGCATCCTGCCGGACACCACCTTCGGGCAATTGAGCCAAGACTGCGGAAGGCAACAGGCAACATAACGATGCCGAAACCATTTTTTGTTTTATTCTTAACATTCAAAATCATCCGAAATATATGTGTGTATATCGTAGGGGTAGCCAAATGCAAACCGCCATGCCCTACTGATTCCACCAGTCAGGGATTTACGGCTGTCAAAGGTCGTCTGAAACTTTTCAGACGACCTTATTTTTGCGTAAAAGCAACAGATTCGCATTAAGATGCAGCATTATAGAGGTAAATTTCCAAAACAAACATAACTGATTTATTTTTATGGTCTTATAAATTATTCAAATGTTATTCATCAGTAGATTCATAGGATTAATCAAGCCAACCCACTAAACACGCCTGCAATATATCTTGCGAATCCAAAGCAATAGTTTGATTACACTATCACCCGATATTCTTCATCAGTAATAGATAACAATATCAAATCAGATATTTAGAACAAATATTCAACTCCATGTCTTTAATTGATTTATTTCTTAATATTTACTTAAGAAATCATAAAAAATCCACGCGGATATTGCCAAAACACCATAATTATTACAAAATATTACAACAAAATTGGTAATCCTTATCATTAATTTATAAAATATCAATATTAAGAGAGATTCATCATGAAAATCAAAGTACCCGCAATTTCTGCGGCAGCGACCCTTATTCTGACTGCCTGCGCTGGAGGAGGCGCATCCGAACCGAAAGTCCCCGTTGCCATACCTACGGCGCAGCCTATCGCCAATGTCAAGCTGAGTGATGAAAGCAGTGCGGTACAGACCATCAACACCCTTTCCGGTAAAGGCGGCAGCCTGCATGAAGCCGAACTCAAAGTAAAAGATCTATGGGGCGACTATACCACTAGTAAACAATATGTCTATCAAACCCCTTCCGGCAACTATTACAACATCAGCTCATACTCTGATCCGATTATTCCTTCCTCTTTCAGCCCTTCCTACAATCTGCGTACACGCCACGAAGGTCAGCCTTTGTCTGAGGGTGGAAAACTGTTTGTCTGTTGCAGCAGTTCCGGACAGTTCACCTACGCGCCCGCAACCAAACAGGACCACCTCAAATTCGGCGCATGGATAAGTTCAGACGGCACGGCAGACCTATTTGTCGGCGGCAAACCTGTTGGCACGGCGAAACCGTCTTATTACACTCCGTCAGACAGTACAGTGGCAAAAGGCAAGACCACATACGAAGTTTGGGCAGTCCGCGTCCGCAACGGCAATTTTGTTACCTCTACCTACGAGCCCAAAAAACCCTATGAGTCGTCTGAAAAAACCGCTCCCAAACTTTCACTGCTCACAGCCAATTTCAACACCAACAAACTCGGCGGCACGATTTTAGGTAATGCGGATTACGGTCCGGACGTTGTAATGAAAGATGTGGGCATCAACGGTGTTGATTTCTCAGGCACTGCCGAATCAGACGGTAAAAACGGTAAAGTCGAAGGAAAATTCTTCGGTCAGTTTAACGGCGCCCATAAAACAGAAGTCAGCATAGGCGGCAAAGTAACCTTCGATGCCGATAAATCGTTGGATACCGTATTCGGCGGCGTAGAAAATTCATCAGACCGCAATACGACGGATACAAGCTTGACACCTGTCAGCAAGTAACCGTACGTCAAACATCCCAATAAACCGATAATCAGTACATCTTTAAGAGGCAAAAAATGTCCTTCCCCTTCAAACCCGTACTGCTGGCAGTTGTTGTCAGCCAAACTTTCCCTGCCTTCGCAGCCGATCCCGTACCGCAGGTCCGTCAGGATTTGAATGAAGTCAAAGTCATTGGTGGTCGTAAAGCCCAAAAACTTGGCGAAGAGAAAGTCCGCCGTCAGGCATTGGATAAACAAATGGTCTCTGACGAAAGCGACTTGGTGCGCTACGATCCGGGCATCAGCGTCGTCGAAGGCGGGCGCTCCGGTTCCAACGGTTTTACCATACGCGGTGTCGATAAAGACCGCGTCGCCATCAACGTGGACGGACTGGCACAAGCAGAAAGCAGGTCGTCTGAAGCATTCCAAGAGTTGTTCGGTGCATACGGCAACTTCAATGCAAACCGCAACACTTCCGAACCTGAAAATTTCTCGGAAGTAACCCTCACCAAAGGCGCGGACTCGCTCAAATCCGGCAGCGGTGCATTGGGCGGTGCCGTCAACTATAAAACCAAATCCGCAAGCGACTATGTTTCCGAAGAAAAGCCCTACCATTTGGGCATTAAAGGCGGCTATATCGGACGCAACAGCCAGAAATTCAGCAGCATAACCGCCGCAGGAACTTGGCTGGGTCTGGACGCATTGATGGTTTATACCCGCCGTTTCGGTAAAGAAACCAAAAACAACAGCGACGCTGCCGATACCGTCATCACCGACAACAAACAAAGCTGGAACCCGAATGCCGGCAGCACCAACTACGGCAGCCGCGGCGTAGCCCGCAGCAAACCCGATCCACAAGATTGGGTAAACAAAAGCACCTTATTCAAACTGGGTTACAACTTCAACGATAAAAACCGTATCGGTTGGATTTACGAGGATTCACGCACCGACCGCACGACGACTGAATTATCTAATATGTGGGCGGCAAACTGGAAAGGCGAGGCACTAGGCGATACCCGTTCCCGCCAAGACATCTCCTACCGTAAACGCATCGGTTTTGAATACAAAAACCAACTTGACCAAGGACCATGGGACAGTCTCAACCTGCATTACGACCGTCAAACCATCGACATGAGTACCTGGACTTGGGACTTGCCGACCGATTACGCCAGCAACGGTGTGAACAGCGACGTGTACCATATGTTTCGCAACATCCGTCAAAAAAATACCCAATTTGGTGCCGATGCCGAAAAACAAATCGACTTTTCCAAATTGGTATGGGCAATGCAATACGGATTGGGTGGTTCCCAAAACGACAACGACAATAGAGATCATAGCTATTGGGTACGCCTATACGACCCGAAATATCAAACGTCCAACAACCAAGAATTGACTATGCTGGTCGAAAGCTCCTCCAAAAACCGTTTTGCCTACTGGAACAACACATTCCAATTCGGCGACAGCAGCCAATACCGCCTCAATGCCGGGCTTCGCTACGACAACAGCAGCAGCAAAGCCAAAGACAATCCCAACTACACTCCTGCCATCCGCGGTCAAATTCCTTATCTCGGCAGCGAACGTAAACACAGCGGTTTCAGCTACGGTTTAGGATTAGACTGGAAATTCACGCCGCGTCTGAATCTTTTGGCAAAATATAGCACTGGCTTCCGCGCGCCGACTTCAGACGAAACCTGGCTATTGTTCCCGCATCCTGACTTCTACCTTAAAGCAAACCCTAACCTTAAGGCAGAAACCGCCAAAAACTTCGAACTGGGACTTGCCGGCAGCGGCAAAGCCGGAAACTTTAAATTCTCCGGTTTCCAAACCCGCTACCGCAACTTTATCGAACTGACCTACATGGGCGTGTCCTCAGACAACCCCAACAGCCCTAATTATGCGCCGATTTCCGACGGTACCGCCTTGGTCAGCTCACCCGTTTGGCAAAACCAAAACCGTTCCTCCGCATGGGCGAAAGGTTTGGAATTTAACGGCACATGGAACCTTGACAGCATCGGTTTGCCGCAAGGCACGCACGCAGGTATCAACGTCAGCTACATCAAAGGCAAAGCCAAACAGACCAACGGACAGGAAACCCCGATTAACGCCCTTTCCCCGTGGTCTGCCGTTTACAACCTGGGCTACGATGCTCCTTCCAAACGCTGGGGCATCAACGCATACCTGACCCACACCGCAGCTAAAAAACCGTCTGACACCGTCCACAGCAGTGATGATTTGAACAATCCCTGGCCTTTTGCCAAGCACAGCAAAGCCTATACGCTTTTCGACCTGACAGGCTACGTCAACTTGGGCAAATATTTCACCCTGCGCGCCGGTGCGTACAACATCGGCAACAAAAAATACTATACTTGGGAATCGCTGCGCAGCATCCGCGAATTCGGCACAGTCAACCGCGTCGACAACAAAACCCATGCCGGTATAGAACGCTTCACCTCTCCCGGCAGAAGCTACAACTTCACGCTTGAAGCCAAGTTCTAAAAAAGTTTGAAGTAACAAGAAAGGTCGTCTGAAACTTGAAATCCAAGTTTCAGACGATCTTTTTCTATTGATATACAACAATCGGCAGAGAAAATCCTCACCAAACGTTTATGGAATGAAACAACAAATATAGTGGATTAAATTTAAATCAGAACAAGGCGACGAAGCCGCAGACAGTACAAATAGTACGGCAAGGCGAGGCAACGCCGTACCGGTTTAAAGTTAATACACTATAATGAACAAAACGCAGGCTGAAGCTGATGCAACACTGTACGCCCGCGCCGTTGAAACCCTTGCACGTCGTCTGAATATGGGAATCCGTGATTTTGATGCAGCCTACGGCGGCTTGAACGTGGTCGGAGAAAGCCTTTCAGACGACAGCGTATTGAATCAGGCGTTGACAAGCAACCCGCCGCGCGGATGGGTGCACAGTAGCAACCCGCAGGACGCGGCGGATTTGTGGAACGGCAACAACAAAGCTGAAGCCGTGTTTTGGACTAATGGCAATCCGAGATCGGCAGGCGAGTTTTCGGCACTGGAAGGCTATTCACATTCCGTGTCAAAGGCAGACATTAACCACATAAAGAAAGAACACGGCGACGCGCAGGCAGAGGCAGCGCGCGGGCAGATTGCAATTACCGACAAAGATATTACCCGCATTCCTGACATTGTTTCCAATTACGGCGCGATCCGTGATGATTTGGTTTCAGAACAGGGAAGCAAACGGATTATGTTTGCGAAGAGCTTTGATGATGGAACGGTTGTTTACTTAGGACAAGTAAGCAGGAAGAAGAAAGACATAAAAACCGTTTCGATGTGGAAGTATCCGTCAGCGATTGATGAGCAACGCGCAATCGAAATTGCTGTTACCTCCAACCAAACGTTCGGAACGGAAGCCGGCATATCCCACAAAGAAACGGTTTCAGACAATTCTACCCCCCAACACCGACACCAATCAAGACATACTGTTTCAAGGCGGCGCAGACCGTGGAATGTTCAGCCGTGAGCATAACCTGATTGCCCTATTGAAAAACGCCGACGCTTCTACTTGCGTTCACGAACTGAGACATTTCTTCCTTGAGACTAACCAGCATCGCCCGCGACCTGACCGCCAAACCTGTCGAGAACCTGACCGGGCAGGAGCGGCAATTCCTGTCCGACGTTCAGACGACCTTGGATTGGTTCGGCGTGAAAGACCTTGCCGCATGGGACACGATGAGAATGAACGAGCAGCGCGAGAATCACGAGAAATGGGCGCGCGGTTTTGAAGCCTACCTGTACGAAGGCAAAGCACCAAGCGAAGAATTGCGCGGGTTGTTCCGCCGTTTCCGTTCATGGTTGAAACAGGTATATCACTCACTGAAAAACCTGAATGTCGAATTGACCAATGAAGTCCGCAGCGTGTTTGACCGAATGTTTGCCAACGACGAGCAGATTCAGCAAACCCAATACATTAACGGCATGGCTCCGTTGTCTGATATAGTGGATTAAATTTAAACCAGTACGGCGTTGCCTCGCCTTGCCGTACTATCTGTACTGTCTGCGGCTTCGTCGCCTTGTCCTGATTTAAATTTAATCCACTATAATAAGGCGTAAGCGAGCATGAACCAAGCTAAGCTGCCCTACCCCTTTCAGGCAACTCTCCATCAAGTTTCTTCTATCTTCCAAAATAAAAGGTCGTCTGAAAATTTCAGACGACCTTTTGTGTAGTATTCAAGCTAGGATTTATTTATCGCGGCTAAATACGATTTTGGTTGCTTGGATGGCTACGCAGATTGCACCGCCGATGAAGATCAAGTCGGCTGCTGTACGTACCCAGCGCAGGGTGTCGAGGATTTCCATTTGCAGGAATTCTTCGCTACGGGCATACCACAGGCCATGAGTGATGGAGGCGTATGCTTGAATGGCGCCGACAGGCAGCAGGCTGATGGCGATCATGCCGACCAAGCCGCCGTTGAGCAGCCAGAAGCCCCAAGTCATGAGTTTGTCGTCGAAATGTGCGTTTGGTTTCAGGTAGCGGGCAACCAGTAATACGAAGCCCAGTGCCAAGAAGCCGTACACACCGAACAAGGCTGCGTGTGCGTGAACTGCGGTAGTGTTCAGACCTTGGATGTAGAACAGGGAAATCGGCGGGTTAATCAGGAAGCCGAATACGCCGGCACCGATCATGTTCCAGAAGGCAACTGCTACGAAGCACATCAGAGGCCAACGCAGACGTTTCGCCCAGTCGGACAGGTGTTGGTAAGACCAGTGTTCGTAAGCTTCACGACCCAGCAATACCAGTGGTACGACTTCCAATGCGGAGAAGCAGGCGCCGATTGCCATAGAGGCGGAGGTAGAGCCGGAGAAGTACAGGTGGTGCAGCGTGCCTGGGATACCGCCCAACATGAAGATGGCGGCGGCGGCCAGAGTGGATGCGGTAGCGGTACTGCGGCGGACGAAGCCCATGTTGTAGAAGATGAAGGCAAAGGCTGCGGTAGCAAATACTTCGAAGAAGCCTTCTACCCACAGGTGAACTACCCACCAGCGCCAGTATTCCATGACGGCAATCGGGGATTTTTCGCCGTAGAACAGACCAGGTGCGTAGAACACACCGACACCGACCATAGAGGCAACGAAGATTGCCAGCAGGTTTTTATCCACGCCTTTTTCTTTAAAGGCGGAGACGGTGCAGCGCAGCATCAGGAACAGCCACAACAACAGACCGACCATCAGCAGGAGTTGCCAGAAACGGCCCAAGTCGAGGTATTCGTAACCTTGGTGTCCGAACCAGAAGTTGAATTCAGGTGGAATGACGTGGGTCAGGGCGAAGAAGTTACCTGCGTAAGAACCGCCGACTACGATGAACAGGGCGATGTACAGGAAGTTCACGCCGGCGCGTTGGAACTTGGGATCTTTGCCGCCGTTAACAATCGGAGCCAAGAACAGACCTGCTGTCAGGAAGCCGGTTGCAATCCAGAAGATGGCGGATTGGATGTGCCAAGTACGGGTCAATGCGTAAGGGAACCAGTCGGACATTTCGAAGCCCAGTGCTTCGTCGATGCCGTAGAAACCTTGACCTTCGACGGTGTAGTGTGCAGTCAGACCGCCCAGTAACACTTGTACCACAAACAGGGCAACTGTCAGGAAGACGTATTTGCCCAATGCTTTTTGGGAAGGAGTCAGCTGTACTTTGGAAATCGGGTCTTCAGTCGGAACTTCTACTTCTTCGTGTTTGGTCAGGAAGGAGTAACCCCACATCAGCAGGCCGATACCCATCAAGAGCAGGACAACGCTGGTGAACGACCACATGTAGTTTTCAGTAGTCGGCACGTTGTTGATCAGAGGCTCGTGCGGCCAGTTGTTGGTGTAGGTGAAAGTTTCGTCAGGACGGTTGGTCGAAGCAGACCATGAAGTCCAGAAGAAGAAGTTGAACAGTTTTTCACGCGCTTCTTTACTTGGCAATGTGTTGTTTTTCATTGCGAAGTGTTCGCGGGTCGTCTGAAGGGCGGGATCATCGCTGTATACGCCGTGGTAGTAAGGCAGGATGCTCTCAATGGCTTTGACACGGGTATCGCTGATAACGACGCTGCCGTCTTCTTTAATACGGCTTTGGTTGCGGTATTCGTCGGCAAGGCGGGTTTTCAGTACGGCTTGTTCTTCAGGAGAAACTTCGTTGAATTTTTTGCCGTAAGTCTCTTGCGCAGTCAAATCCAACCATGCGACAAGCTCGCGGTGCAGCCAGTCGGCTGTCCAGTCCGGAGCTTGGTATGCACCGTGTCCCAATACGGAACCGACTTCCATACCACCGGTGGTTTGCCAGGCTGATTGACCTGCCAAAATATCGTCTTTGGTCATCAGCTGAGTGCCTGATGCCGAAACGACTCTTTCAGGATAAGGCGGGGCTTTTTTATAAACCTCGCTGCCCATGTAGCCAAGAATGGTAAAGCAGACTGCCAGGACGGCAAACAGCAAGTACCATAACTTCTTGTACTGTCCCATTTCAGAACTCCTTATTTTGGTAAAAAGTGGTTGCTTATAAATTCATACTATATGAATGTTAAAGATTGTAGCACTCTTTTCAGGCAAAAGAAATATTCTCTTAACAACAATCTTTAAAAAACAGATATATAGTTAATAATAATTCTTATTATCAATAATACGATAGCATTTTTGTAAAGAATTGGATAAAACATGTGAACAATAATAGACGATTTGATGTAGTTTTATCTAGTTATTAAGTAGTAAAACAGGTAGTAAAAGTTCATCTTTGATGAATTAATTGATTTAGGTCAAGATATAGCGATAAAACCACCTACATAATCCTACAAAAGTTCACAAGAGATGCCTTTTCAGACGACCTGAAATAGGGCAGTTTGAAAGAGCCGAAAGCGGTATGCCGCGGACGACAAAGGTTGAAAAATATACCCTAACCTTCTTAAAATAGTTATTAAAGGAAATGACAACTATGAAACGCCAAGCTTTAGCTGCAATCATTGCTTCAGTTTTTGCTTTAGCCGCCTGTGGTGAGCAAGCTGCCCAAAAACCTACCGAGCAAACCGCTTCCGCTACTGCAACTGCCGAAGCTCCTGCTTCCAGCACTGAGGCTGCTGCCGAAACTCCTGCAGCCGATCTGCCTGTTATCGATGCGGTAACTACCCACGCTCCTGAAGTTCCACCTGCTATCGACCGCGACCATCCTGCTCGCGTACGCGTCAAAATGGAAACCATCGAAAAAACCATGAAAATGGACGATGGCGTGGAATACCACTACTGGACATTTGACGGCGACGTTCCGGGTCGCATGATCCGTGTACGCGAAGGCGATACCGTAGATATCGAATTCTCTAACAACCCGTCTTCTACCGTACCGCACAACGTTGACTTCCACGCTGCTACCGGTCAAGGCGGTGGTGCAGAAGCCAGCTTCACTGCTCCGGGCCGTACTTCTACATTCAGCTTCAAAGCCCTGCAACCCGGTCTGTACATCTACCACTGTGCCGTTGCCCCTGTCGGCATGCACATTGCCAACGGTATGTACGGTCTGATCTTGGTTGAACCTAAAGAAGGTCTGCCTAAAGTGGACAAAGAGTTCTACATCGTACAAGGCGACTTCTACACCAAAGGTAAAAAAGGTGCGCAAGGTCTGCAACCGTTCGATATGGACAAAGCCATTGCCGAACAACCTGAATACGTTGTATTTAACGGTCACGTAGGTTCTATCGCCGGCGACAACGCCCTGAAAGCCAAAGCAGGTGAAACCGTCCGTATGTACGTTGGTAACGGTGGTCCGAACCTCGTTTCTTCCTTCCACGTTATTGGTGAGATCTTCGACAAAGTTTACGTAGAAGCCGGCAAACTGATCAACGAAAACGTACAAAGCACCCTGATCCCTGCCGGTGGCGCAGCGATTGTCGAATTTAAAGCCGATATTCCGGGCAGCTATACTTTGGTTGACCACTCTATCTTCCGTGCGTTCAACAAAGGCGCGTTGGGTCAATTGAAAGTAGAGGGCGCAGAGAACCCTGAAATCATGACCAAAAAACTGGAAGACAAAGCCTATGTAGGTAGCGGTGCAGCTTCAGCTCCTGCCGCTTCTGCTCCAGCTGATTCAGCAGCGCCTGCTTCCGCAGCATCTGCAGGTAAAGGCGGCTACTAATCCAGTCATCTCGGCATAGAAATAGAAAAAAGCCACTGCTGTTCCGGCTGATGCAAGGACAACAGTGGCTTTCTTCCACGACCAATCGAAAGATTGGTTTTTCAGACGACCTCTCAAGCATCGAAGGTCGTCTGAAAAACCGGTTTCAAGCATTCACGAACCCGACAAGCCAAAAACACAATAATCAGACGGCTTCTGAGGATTTTTATCCGGTTTCGCTATATAATCAAAGCCTAATAATCCCCGTATTCAGATTAGAAAGCCCGTTATGAAACTCATACCACTCATCGCCCTATTTACCCTTGTCGCAAGCGGCAGTGCAGCGGCGGCCGAAATGGCAAAAGTTGAAGGCGGCAGCTACCGCCCGCTCTATCTGAAAAAAGAGACAAACCTCATCAAAGTCAAACCTTTCCAAATCGACAAGTACCCCGTTACCAATGCCGAATTTGCAGAGTTTGTCAAAAAACATCCCCAGTGGCAAAAAGGTAAAGTCAGTTCCAAACAAGCCGAACCTACCTACCTGAAACATTGGGTTAAAACCGGCAGCAACAGCTACGCGCCCAAACCCAACGAACTGAAACATCCGGTAACCAACGTATCTTGGTTTGCCGCTAACGCTTACTGCACTTCACAAGGCAAACGCCTGCCGACCATAGACCAGTGGGAATTTGCCGGACTCGCCTCCGCTACTCAGAAAAACGGTTCTGCCGAACCCGGCTACAACCGCACCATTCTTGACTGGTATGCAGACGGCGGCAGAAACGGCTTGCACGATGTCGGCAAAAGCAAACCCAACTACTGGGGCATTTACGATATGCACGGTCTGATTTGGGAATGGACGGAAGACTTCAACAGCAGCCTGTTGTCGTCAGGCAATGCCGATACGCAAATGTTTTGCAGCGGCGCATCCGTAGGTTCCAGCGATCCATCAAATTACGCCGCCTTCCTGCGCTACGGCATACGCACCAGCCTGCAATCGAAATACGTCCTGCACAACTTGGGCTTCCGTTGCGCCTCGAAATAACCGGTTTCATCACCAAAGCAGCTTTGGCGGTACTGAAAGGTATCGCCTTTTTTTTGAGTTTGAGGTTAATTTGAAAATAGCGAATGGACAAAACCTCGTGCCTAACAAATTTAGCATGACCAAGTTTCTAACGGATTGAATATTCCAAGCAACTGGTCTATCTCTCTACCTCTTCCTAATTTTCATTAATAAATATACCAGCAAACCAAAGGTCGTCTGAATGTTTTTCAGACGACCTTTTTTGTTTATGCCTATCAAGCGGACTGTATCGGGATAATACGGTTTTGACTGCGTTTGGCACCGCCTTCGCAATAGTTGGTTTTGACGTATTCTTCGACAATTTCCAAGAATTCGGCTGCGATGTTGTCGCCTTTTAAAGTCACTTTACGCTCCCCGTCAACATAAACCGGTGCAACAGGGGTTTCGCCGGTTCCAGGCAGGCTGATGCCGATGTCTGCCAGTTTGCTTTCACCCGGCCCGTTAACGACGCAACCCATGACGGCGACGTTTAAAGACTCCACGCCGGGATAGATGGTGCGCCATACGGTCATTTTTTGACGCAGGTAATTTTGTACGTCTTGGGCGAGCTCTTGGAAGACCGTACTGGTGGTGCGTCCGCAACCGGGGCAGGCGGTAACCATAGGGGTAAATGAGCGCAGCCCCATGGTTTGTAAAATTTCCTGACCAACAATGACTTCCTGAGTACGTGAACTGCCGGGTTCGGGGGTGAGTGAAATACGGATGGTGTCGCCGATGCCTTCTTGGAGCAGTACGGCCAAGGCGGCGGTAGAGGCGACAATGCCTTTGCTGCCCATGCCTGCTTCCGTCAAGCCTAAGTGGAGCGGATATTGGCAGCGGCTGCCCAGCTCGCGGTAAACCTGAATCAAATCTTGAACGGAGCTGACCTTGCACGACAAGATGATTTTGTTTTCAGGCAAACCTAATCGGACGGCTTTTTCAGCAGATTCCAACGCCGAAATAATCAAGGCATCTTTCATGATTTCTTCAGGCGGTTTGGGCGATGAGGACGCCAGATTGGCATCCATCATGCGCTTGGCGAGGCTTTGGTCAAGCGAACCCCAGTTGACGCCGATACGGACGGCTTTGTCGTTTTCGGCGGCAGTTCGAATCATATAGGCAAATTTTTCATCACCTTTTGCGCCTTTGCCGACATTTCCGGGGTTGATGCGGTATTTGGACAAGGCTTTGCCGCACTCGGGAAATTCCGCCAACAGACGTTCGCCATTGAAATGGAAGTCGCCAATCAGCGGGGTTGTGTAACCCATGTCGTCCAAACGCTGGCGGATTTCGGCAACTTTGGAGGCGGCTTCCGGGCTGTTGACGGTAATGCGCACCATTTCTGAGCCTGCATCGCTCAATTCTTTGACTTGCAGGGCGGTTGCTTTAGCATCTGCGGTGTCGGTATTGGTCATTGATTGCACGACAACGGGAGCATCTGAACCGACGGTGAGATGATCGATTTGTACTTGATGGGTTTGGCGGCGTTTGGGTGTGTTCATCTTTATTTTTTTCCTGCTACAAAGGAAGCTGATTTTTCACCGGCAACCCGGTATTCTGCCAGATTGATGGTTGTCCCGCCATAATTGGCTTGTGCACCTGTGGCAATACCGATCCAGACATTGTAGGGCGCACCGCCTTTAAAACGCCTTTCGCTTCCTGCGGGAATGATCCGGCTGAAAATCATGGTACCTTTCTTGTCGGTGATAATCAGATTGCTTCGGTATTGGACTTTAATCCAAAGCTCGTCTGAATCGACTTTGACTTCAGGTGCGGATGCCGCTGCTTCGGATGCGGCGACACTTGAAGCTGCTTTTTCGGCATTGGATATTTCTTGTTTGCCGTTTTCTGCCATATTGGAAACGGCAACATTTTCTTTTTTCAAATCCGGCGTCTGCATACTGTTACGTACTGCATCGCTGTTTTGCGCGACTTGTTGTTCGTTTTCATGATTGGACTTGCTTTGCCAAACATAAATACCGCCGCCAAGCAGGATGAGTGCTGCCACGCCCAAGACCCATTTGGGAAAGCCGACTTTTTCACCATCTTGGTAGTTTAAGCCGGTATTTTGTTTGCGATCTACCAGATAGACATGGTCTTCTTCCGGCGCAGAAATGGCTTTCAGACGACCTGTAATGGTTGCTTCATCGATTTTCAACAGACGGGCATAAGAACGCAGATAGCCCATAACGAAGACCAATCCTGAAAAGAAAGAATAGTCTCCTTTTTCAAGGGCTTCAATTTGTTCGGCAGACAGTTTCAACCGTCGTGCTACTTCGTCAATATCCCAACCTGATTTGTGTCTGAGTTGTCCCAGCTCATCACCCAATGATTTGGCAGCTTGAATGTCGTATTCGTTTTTCTTTTGATTTTCCATGTAGTTACTTACCTGTGGTTACTGCCTGTAATTGTTCCGAGTAGGGGAAGTTTGCCCTTAACTGGGCTTCGTATTCGTAGGCTGCCTGGCTATTGCCCAAAGCAGTCGCCAATTTCCAACCCAGCAGCAAATCATCTGCCTGCAAGACATCGACTTTGCTTTGGTATTGACGGAAATAATAGTCCGCTTCGTTTAAATTGCCTGCCAGCATTTTGGTTCTTGCCAATTCTTTAAACGCAGGCGGAAATTGAGGTTGCGCAGCCAAAGAGCGTTCGAAATAAGCTTCTGCCAGCGAATATTGTCCCATCTTTGCGCTGCAAATACCCTTGTTGAGGTTGGCGATAAATGGAGAAGGATAAGTCGGATCGGCCAGGGCTTTGTCAAAATAACTGATGGACTGGGCGGGATTGTTCATCTCGCTGCACAAGAACCAGCCGTAGTTATTATTGATTTCCGCATTGTCAGGCTTCAAGGATAGGGCTTTTTGGAAGCTGTCCTGCGCCTTGTCGCGCACTTTGAGATATTGATAGATTTGCGCGCGAACCAGCCATGCATCTTCATTGCTGCTGTCCGCTTTCAATGCCTCTTCAATGCTTACCGTTGCTTGACGGTAATCGCCCCCGCGCATGTACTCGATAGCCAACTGAGTTTTGATATTGGCGACCTGTGTCGCACGTTCCGCTCTGCTTGGGCCTTTCGGACCAGCACATGCGCCCAAAACCAAAGTTAAAATAATGGGTTGCCAAATGTTCAGTTTCATAATCAGCTCTGTTGTTCGACCAAAATCTGCTGCCATTTTTGTTGGCGGCGTGTTTTATCTTGTACTTGTCCTGCCAATTGACCGCAAGCTGCGTCAATATCGTCGCCACGCGTTTTGCGTACGGTTACCACGAATCCCGCCTGCTGCAAAATATCGCGGAAAACGCGGATATTTTCATTGGTAGAGCGTTCGTAGCCGGAATTTGGGAAAGGATTGAACGGAATCAGATTGAATTTGCACGGTACATCTTTTACCAGTTCAATCAGTTCACGCGCATGCTGCGCCTTGTCATTGACCCCGTCTAGCATAACATATTCAAAAGTAATGAAATCTCTTGGTGCTTTGACCAAATAGCGTTGACATGCCGCCATCAACTCTTTCAACGGATATTTTTTATTCAGCGGAACGATTTGATCGCGTACTTCATCGTTGGAAGCATGAAGGGACACTGCCAGCGCAACAGGCATCGCATCGCGCAGCCTGTCCATTTGCGGCACCATACCCGATGTGGAAACGGTAACGCGGCGGCGGCTTAGGCCGTAGCCATGATCGTCCAACATGATGCTCAATGCAGTAACGACGTTATCAAAGTTCGCCATCGGCTCACCCATGCCCATCATGACTACATTGGAAATCACGCGTTCGTTTTTCGGCGTAACGCCCATTGCTTTATTCGCCCACCACAACTGCCCGATGATTTCGGCAGCGGTCAGATTACGGTTGAAACCTTGGCGGCCGGTAGAGCAGAAGGTGCATTCCAATGCGCAGCCGACTTGCGAGGAAATACACAACGTACCGCGTTCTGCTTCGGGGATAAACACTGTTTCCACGCCGTTGCCCGTTCCTACATCCAGTAGCCATTTGCGCGTACCGTCGGTGGATTCTTGCGCCATCATCAGTTTGGGCACATCCACACTTGCCTGTTCGTTGAGTTTCAGGCGCAGAGATTTTGCCAAATCGGTCATTTCATCGAAACTTTGCGCACCGGCTTGGTGGATCCAGCGCATGACTTGTTTGGCGCGAAACGGTTTTTCACCCATCTCGGCAAAATGATGGGTCATTCCGTTTAAATCGTAATTCAGCAGATTGGTTTTCATGTGGTTTATTTCTTGGTAAAGCTTTTAAATAAAGGCTGCCGTTGGTTATAAGTCTTGTGAATCTGATGGAGAAGGGAGCTTCGCAACAGTCTAGAAAATTTCCCCAATCTTTTTTAGCAAACAGCTTTTATTCTCAGGCTTCTTCTATCATATTTTCAGACGACCCCCATTTTAGAAAGGTCGTCTGAAAACAGATTGAGACAAACAATATCGACAAAACCGTCCAAACGCCCTAACCGGTCGGACGTTCGAACGGCATCTATCGTTAACGCGGGCAGATTTCGCTTTGGCTGAAGAAGTAGGCAATCTCGATTGCTGCATTTTCCAGACTGTCAGAGCCATGTACAGCGTTTACGCTGAGAGATTCGGCAAAATCGGCACGTATCGTACCGGGAGCGGCTTCAGCAGGATTGGTTGCGCCCATCAGTTCACGGTTTTTTGCAACGGCATTTTCACCTTCCAGTACCTGAATCATCACAGGACCGCTGGTCATAAAGGCAACCAAACTGTCGTAAAAAGGACGCTCTTTATGCACAGCATAAAACTCTTGGGCTTCGCGCACGCTGAGGTGCTTCATTTTGGCGGCGACAATACGCAGTCCGTTGTCTTCAAAACGGCTGTAAATTTTGCCGATTACATTTTTACCTACAGCATCGGGTTTAACGATGGAGATCGTGCGCTCAATAGCCATATTATGTCCTTGTTTTTATTGCGTTGTGCAATAGTCTGAGGTTGAGGAAAATGAACTGCTATTTTATCAAATTTCAGTTTACTTTGGGAAAAGCCGCACTTTTTTCTTCGTCCGAATCTTATTTTTTCAACGTCAGATGCGGCTGTTCCAAATAAACTTCCGATTGCATTTCCACCATACGGCTGGCGGTACGGGTAAATTCTTCGGCGAAATCGCCTTCGACATAAATATCGTTTACGCCTACCGCGCTGGTGGCACAGAGTTTTACTCGGAAATCGTACAGTACGTCAATCAGCCAAGTAAGGCGGCGCGCTTCGGCTTTTTCCTGCGGAGTCAGGCGCTCCAATCCTGATACGAACACCATTTCATAATGCTCGGCCAAATAGAGGTAATCGGCTTGCGAACGCGGTCCAAAACATAAAGCGCGGAAATCGAACCAAATGGCGCGGTCGGATTGGGCTTTATGTGGAATTTCACGTCCGTGTATTACGCTGACACCGGGATTCAGTTCGGAAATTCCCGCCATTTCTTTAAACAAATCAGCCAATTTCTGCTCGTTTTCTTCATTGTTGGGAACGAAGAAAATCTCGGCAGGACGTAAAGTGCGCAGGCGGTAGTCTTCTCCGCCATCAACATTTAAGACGGTCAGGCTGGATTCAATGAGCGCGATGGTCGGCAGAAAACTGCTTCTGTTTTGTCCTTGGGGATAAAGTTCGGACGGGGCATAGTTGGAAGTTGCCACCAAAACCACACCTTCGCTCAACAAATTTTCCAACAGGCGTCCAAGAATCATCGCATCTGCAATATCGCTGACGTGGAATTCGTCAAAACACAATACGCGGGTCTCTTTGGCAATCTCGGCAGCTACTGCTTTTAAGGGATTGGCTTCGCTTTTCAAATCTTTCAAACGCTTGTGGATTTCTGCCATAAAAGCGTGAAAGTGGACACGGCGTTTGCGGCGGTATGGCAAGCAGCCGAAAAAAGCGTCCATCAAAAAACTTTTGCCGCGACCCACGCCGCCATAAAAATACAGACCTTTCGGTACTTGGGGGGATCGCAGGCTGCGTCCTAGAAAACGGTTGCGTTTGCGTTTGAACATCATCAGTTCCGTCCACAAACGATCCAAATATTCAATCGCGCGCGCTTGTGCTTCATCTCGGATGAAATTCGGTTGCTCGGCTGCCGCCTGATACCAAGTCAGCGGGCTGTGGTTTTCAAACGGAGGGGCGACAAACAGTTGACCTCTATCACTCATATCTGACCTTTATTATGTTTTTGGGTTTGACAATTACGTTTTATCAACGGGCAATCATTAAAAGAAACGTATTATAGATGATTTCAGACGACCCTATAAATTTTCCATTACAAATTACCCCCAAATTCCGAAAACAATAGAGAACCATATTTTCAGACAATAAAAAACGCCGCATTTCTGCGGCGTTCGTTTACTCAGGTTTAGTTGGCATTTTCTTGTAAAGCCAAGTCCACACGTTCGCGCAATTCCTTGCCGGGCTTGAAGTGAGGGACGTGTTTTTCAGGCACTTCCACACGTTCGCCGGTTTTGGGGTTGCGGCCAATACGGGCTGGGCGATGGTTCAAATCGAAGCTGCCGAAGCCACGGATTTCAATACGCTGACCGCGAGCCAGCGAGCGGGTCATGGTGTCAACCAAAACCTTTACGCTGTATTCGACGTCTTTTGCCAGCAATTGGTTACCGTTTTTCTCGGCAAAAACTTCTGCCAAACGAACCATTAATTCAGACTTCGTCATGTCTGCAACCTTATTCTTGGTCGCCGGACAGTTTGGCTTTCAGCAAGTCGCCCAAGCTGGTAGTACCGGCATTGGCAGTTGCAGCGGCGTTAACTGAATTCAGCGCTTCGCGGTTTTCTTTAGCGTCTTTCGCTTTAACAGACAGACGGATGCTGCGATTTTTGCGGTCAACGGTAACGATAACGGCTTCAACTTCGTCGCCTTCTTTCAGTTTGGTAGTCAGGTCTTCAACGCGGTCAGCGGCGAATTCGGAAGCAGGCAGGTAGCCTTCCACTTCGTCAGACAGGGCAACAACGGCACCTTTAGCATCAACAGATTTCACAGAACCTTTAACCAAAGAACCTTTGTCGTTTACGCTGATGAAGTTACCGAAAGGATCGCCTTCCAGTTGTTTGATGCCCAAAGAGATGCGTTCTTTTTCAACGTCGATGGCCAATACAACGGCTTCAACTTCTTCGCCTTTTTTGTATTTGCGTACAGCTTCTTCGCCGGCTTCAGTCCAAGACAGGTCGGACAAGTGAACCAGGCCGTCGATGCCGCCAGGCAGACCTACGAATACGCCGAAGTCGGTGATAGATTTAACTGCGCCGGAGATTTTGTCGCCTTTGTTGTGGTTGGTGGCAAACTCTTCCCAAGGGTTAGCTTGACATTGTTTCATGCCCAAAGAGATACGGCGGCGGTCTTCGTCGATTTCCAGGATCATGACTTCAACTTCGTCACCCAGTTGAACAACTTTGCTTGGGTGTACGTTTTTGTTGGTCCAATCCATTTCGGAAACGTGTACCAAACCTTCGATGCCTTGTTCGATTTCAACGAACGCACCGTAGTCGGTCAGGTTGGATACTTTACCGAATAGGCGGGTGCCTTGTGGGTAACGACGGGTCAGGCCGCTCCAAGGATCTTCGCCCAGTTGTTTCATGCCCAGAGAAACGCGTTGTTTGTCTTGGTCGAATTTCAGGACTTTGGCTTCTACTTCTTGACCAACTTCCAAAACTTCGCTTGGGTGTTTCACACGGCGCCATGCCAAGTCGGTGATGTGCAACAGACCGTCGATGCCGCCCAAGTCAACGAATGCACCGTAATCGGTGATGTTTTTAACGATACCTTTGATAACTGAACCTTCTTGCAGGTTTTCCAGCAAGGCTTTGCGTTCTTCGCCCAAAGTAGCTTCCAGAACAGCGCGGCGGGACACAACAACGTTGTTGCGTTTTTTGTCCAGTTTGATCACTTTGAATTCAATTTCTTTGCCTTCGAAGTGAGAAGTGTCTTTTACAGGACGTACGTCAACCAAAGAACCCGGCAGGAATGCGCGGATGCTGTTGATCATAACAGTCAGGCCGCCTTTGACTTTGCCATTGATAACGCCGGACAGGATGTCGCCGTTTTCCATAGCTTCTTCCAAAGCGATCCAGTCGGCAGCGCGTTTGGCTTTTTCGCGGGACAGTTTGGTTTCGCCGAAGCCGTTTTCAACAGATTCGATGGTAACGGTAACGAAATCGCCAACTTTAACTTCAATCTCGCCCTGAGCGTTTTTGAATTCAGCAACATCAATCAGAGATTCTGATTTCAGACCTGCGTTAACGGTAACGAAGTTTTGATCGATGCCGACTACTTCGGCAGTAATCACTTCACCTGGGTTCATCTCTTGCAGGGTAAAGCTTTCTTCCAGCAGCTGGGCAAAATTTTCCATAGTCATATATACTCTTTTCGGTACACCGCCAAGGGGTGCGGGTTAGGTTTGAAATGACCTGCCGTCCTTGGCGCGGCAGGTTGGGAAATGTTTTCAGACGGCCTTGTTATACGGTTAACAGGCCGTCTGAAATGAAAACTTCGCGATTATACTCCAAATTTTAAACTTTATGATACCAATCAAGCACTTTTTTTACAGCTTCTTCGATAGAAAGGTTATCAGTATCTAAAAGCAGGGCGTCGGGAAGCTGTTTCAACGGAGCAACAGGGCGGCGGCGGTCTGCTTCGTCGCGCGCTTCAATGTCCGACAAAATGCGCTCGAATGCGACGCCTTCGCATGGGATACCGAGTTGCTTGGCACGACGTTGGGCGCGGACATTGGCACTTGCGGTCAGGAAAATTTTTAATGCGGCATCAGGGAAAATAACCGAGCCGATATCGCGGCCGTCGGCGACCAAACCTTTTTCGGTTAGGAAGTCGCGTTGGCGCTGCAAAAGGACGGTACGCACTTTAGGCAACTGCGCGACGGCAGATGCGCCCATGCCGATCGCTTCGGTACGGATTTGCTCGGATACATCTTCGCCGTTTAATAATACGGCGCTGCCTTCAAATTGTGCGGGCAAGGTTTCTGCAAGTGTGCTGACGGCGTCTTCATCTGTCCAGGCAACATTTTGTTTTTGTGCGTAAAGTGCGGTCAGGCGGTAAAGCGCACCGGAGTCGAGGTAAAGAAAACCCAAGGCTTCGGCTACGCGTGAGGCAACCGTCCCTTTGCCGGATGCGCTGGGGCCGTCGATGGCGATGACTTTTTGCTTGAGGCTCATGTGTTCTCCTGAATGCGATAGGTATTTGAATTAACCGTTTATTATACGTTGCTTTGGCCGTCTGAAAACGAAAATTTTTGTGTGATTTAGATTTGAGGGAAAAGTGGCTCGGCCTTATCGGGTATAATGGCCAAAATCATAATTTAACCGCTTTATCTGATTGTTCGGGCCGTCTGAAACAACGGGCCGGGAATGATCTTCGAATTTAGAAACATTATGTTACAAACCGATAATCTTACTTCTGCACAACCTCAGCGCATTATCACTGCTCAAAATATTTCAGCTCAGGAAGAATTGCTTGAACGCGCTTTACGTCCGAAAACTTTGGACGACTATATCGGGCAGGATAAGGCCAAAGAGCAGCTGGCTATTTTTATTCAGGCGGCGAAAAAACGTGGCGAAGCGCTTGACCATACTTTGCTATTTGGCCCACCGGGTTTGGGCAAAACTACTTTGGCGCATATTATCGCTAAAGAGTTGGGCGTTAATTTGCGCCAAACCAGCGGCCCGGTTTTAGAGCGCGCCGGCGACCTTGCTGCTTTATTGACCAACCTCGAGCCGCATGATGTGCTGTTTATCGATGAAATCCACCGCTTAAGCCCTGTGGTTGAAGAAATCCTTTATCCTGCGCTTGAAGATTATCAGTTGGACATCATGATAGGCGAAGGACCGGCCGCGCGTTCGGTCAAAATCGATTTGCCGCCGTTTACATTGGTAGGCGCGACGACCCGTGCCGGTATGCTGACCAATCCTTTGCGCGACCGTTTCGGTATCGTGTCTCGATTGGAGTTTTATCAAAACAAAGACTTGGCAACTATTGTTGCCCGTTCTGCCCAGTTGTTGCAGTTGGATATGGGCGACGAGGGCGCTATGGAAGTGGCCAAGCGCAGCCGCGGTACGCCGCGTATTGCCAACCGCCTTTTGCGACGTGTACGCGATTATGCCGATGTGAAAAACAACGGTGTTATTGATGCGGAAATTGCCGATGCGGCTTTGAGTATGCTGGATGTGGACGGGCAAGGTTTGGATGTGATGGATAGGAAATTCCTTGAGGCGATTTTGCACAAGTTCAGCGGCGGTCCTGTCGGTTTGGAAAACGTGGCTGCTGCGATTGGCGAATCGACCGATACCATCGAAGATGTGATTGAACCATATTTGATTCAGCAGGGCTTTTTGCAACGTACACCGCGAGGACGCGTAGCAACTGAACGAGCCTATCTGCATTTCGGTTTGAAGGTTCAAGAATAATGATGAAGGCCGTCTGAAAACTGCTTTCAGACGGCCTGATACTTTCAATTTCATATGATTGTCGGCAAATATCTGCCGATAATCGGTTAAAATGTCCCCCTTTTCTTTTTTGAAGTTTCCCCATGAATATCTTATCCGTAGAAAATGCTTCTTTTGCCGTCGGCCATGTCGCCTTGCTCGACAAAACTTCTTTTCAACTCGACAGCGGCGAGAAAATCGGCTTAATTGGCCGCAACGGTGCGGGTAAGTCTTCGTTTTTAAAAATCCTCGCCGGTGTACAAAAGCTTGATGATGGGCAGATTATTGTCCAAAACAACCTCAAAATCGTTTATGTACCGCAGGAATCTTTTTTTGATAAGGACGTAACCGTATTTGATACTGTTGCCGAAGGTTTGGGCGAAATTCGCGATTTATTGCGCCGTTATCATAATGTCAGCCATGAGTTGGAAAATGTTTCGAGTGAGACTTTGTTGAAAGAGCTCAACGAATTGCAGCTTGAAATCGAAGCGAAGGACGGCTGGAAGCTGGATGCGGCGGTGAAGCAGACTTTGGGCGAACTCGGTTTGCCGGAAAACGAAAAAATCGGCAACCTCTCCGGCGGGCAGAAAAAACGCGTTGCCTTGGCGCAGGCCTGGGTGCAGAAACCCGACGTATTGTTGCTGGACGAACCGACCAACCATTTGGACATCGACGCGATTATCTGGCTGGAAAATCTACTCAAAGCGTTTGAAGGCAGCCTGGTCGTGATTACCCACGACCGCCGTTTTCTGG
>ERZ772974.418-NODE-418-length-32874-cov-15.208324_pt1 | contig 32874 bp, 32 predicted proteins | sample MGYA00580671_ERZ772974 | MGnify/ENA primary metagenome ERZ772974 (study PRJEB29015, sample SAMEA2738065) | human oral metagenome | biome: human oral; feature: human-associated habitat; material: saliva | place: China | collected 2218 ... | reverse complement strand
CATGTCTCACGGCTAACACCCTAACGAGTGCTAGAGCCACGAGTGTTCTAACACACTTAATAAAAAGACTTATTCATTTGGAAAAGAAATAGATTATGAGGATTATTTAAAAATAAACAAAATTCTTATAGACAAAGTAAGAGAATATAAAGCTGAAAAAATAATATTAGATAAAGAAAGAAATAGAGAAGAAGAATTAGAAGCAATGTATAATTTAGGAATAGAAGAAAGATATATAGAGATACTGAATGCTATTATAGATGAAGAAAAATTATTTATTTCAAAGAAAGAAGAAAATTTCTTAATAGATGTTATTAATAAGTCAAAAGATTCACAAGAAACAGATTTCTATGTTTTTTATGTAGACTATCTATCAAAAAAAGAATATGAAAATAAAAAAGTCTTGGTAGGATATAATGGAGTTGATGGAAAAGAAGTGACTATGTCAAAGTTAAAGGAAGATATAAATAAGCTAAGAGATGATAGAAGTACATTTAAATAATTTTAAATTTTAACTGCACAATAATCTTGAGTACAAGAAGAAGTGCAGTTTTTTAATAAATAGGACATAAAAGGACAAATACATTGAAATTTGATTTTTTGCAGAAAAATTGCTATTCTAAAAAAGGTTAAAATATTAAGAAAGGAAGCAAAATACTATGAAAAGAAAATTATTTTTTGGAAAAATATTATTATCAATTTTATTAACTTTTGTTTTTGTTGCTTGTCAAAAAGAAGAGAGCAAAGAAGAGAGCATTAGAACGGTTTCAACTGTAGATATAGATAGTTTAAATCCTTATCAAGTTGTTTCTAGTAATTCTGATCAAATTCTTTTAAATGTGTTTGAAGGATTAGTTATGCCAGGAACAGATGGAACAGTTATTCCTGCCTTAGCAGAATCTTATGAAGTTTCAGAAGATGGTAAGACATATACATTTACAATTAGAAAGGGAGTAAAATTTCACAATGGAAATGATATGGATATTAAGGACGTAGAATTTTCATTAAATTATATGTCAGGAAAGTTAGGAAATGCTCCAACAGAAGCTCTATTTGAAAATATTGAAAAAATAGAAGTATTAGATGATTCACATATTGCAATTCATCTGTCTGAACCTGACTCTAGTTTTATTTACTATATGAAAGAAGCAATAGTTCCTGATGAAAATAAAGATCATTTAAATGATACTGCAATAGGAACAGGGCCATATAAAATTAGTGAATATCAAAGAGACCAAAAATTAGTTCTTAGTAAAAATGAAGAATACTGGGGAGAAAAAGCAAAAATCCCAACAGTTTCAATCTTAATAAGTCCAAATTCAGAAACAAATTTTCTTAAATTGTTATCTGGTGAAATAAATTTCTTATCAGGTATTGATTCTAAAAGAATTCCTGAATTAGATAAATATCAAATTCTTAATTCACCTTCAAATTTATCTTTAATTTTAGCATTAAACCTTAAGGAAAAACCTTTTGATGATATTGAAGTACGTAAAGCAATTAATCTTGCAATTGATAAAAATAAAATAATTCAATTGGCAATGAATGGTAAAGGAACTCCTATTTATACAAATATGAGTCCTGTTATGTCAAAATTTTTATGGGCTGCTCCTGAAGAAAAAGCAGATCCTCAAAAAGCAAAACAAATTTTAGAAGAAAAGAAACTGTTACCTATGAAATTCACTTTAAAAGTTCCAAATAGCTCTAAGATTTATTTAGATACTGCTCAATCTATTAAAGAACAATTAAAAGAGGTAGGAATTACAGTTAATTTAGAAATAATTGAATGGGCAACTTGGCTTTCTGATGTATATACTAATAGAAAATATGAGGCAAGTTTAGCAGGTTTAGCTGGGAAAATGGAACCTGATGCTATTTTAAGAAGATATACTTCTACTTATGCAAAAAACTTTACAAATTTTAATAATCCAAAATATGATGCTTTAATAGAAGAAGCTAAAAGAACTTCAAATGAAGCAAAACAAGTAGAAAACTACAAGGAAGCTCAGAAAATTTTAGCTGAAGAACAAGCAGCTATTTTCCTTATGGATCCAAATACTATAATTGCAACAGAAAAAGGATTAGAAGGATTTGAATTTTATCCATTACCATATTTTAATTTTGCAAAACTATACTTTAAAAAATAAGGGAAAATTATGTATTATATAAAAAAAATTTTTAGAATGCTTTTAAGCGTTTTTTCCATTGGAACCTTTTCTTTTTTACTTTTAGAATTGATTCCTGGAGATCCAGAAACTACTATTTTAGGACTAGAAGCAAGTGCTAAAGATCTTGAAAATTTAAGAGAACAATTAGGATTAAATCTAAGCTTTGGAACAAGGTATTGGAATTGGCTTTGTGGAGTTTTTCAAGGTGATTTAGGGATTTCTTTCAAATACAAAGAGCCTGTGTTTAAGCTAATTTTAGAAAGACTTCCCTTGACACTTAAAATTGCTTTTATTTCTATATTCATTATTTTCTTGGTATCTATACCTTTATCGTTTTTTTTACACAATACTAAGAGTAAAAGAATTAAAAAGATAGGAGAATCTATTTTTAGTTTATTTATTTCTATACCTTCTTTTTGGTTAGGAATTATATTTATGTACCTATTTGGAATCATCTTAAAATGGACATCAACAGGATACAATAACTCTTGGCAGTCATTAATACTTCCATGTATAGTTATTTCAATTCCTAAAATAGGTTGGATAAGTATGCACTTATATTCGAATTTATATAAAGAATTAAGAGAAGATTATATTAAATATCTTTATTCTAATGGAATGAAAAAAATCTATTTAAATTTTTACATATTAAAAAATGCTTTTTTACCAATTATTCCTTTAACAGGAATGCTACTATTAGAATTAATTACTGGAGTTGTTATCATAGAACAAATTTTTTCTATCCCTGGAATTGGAAGACTTCTAGTGCAATCTGTTTTAATGAGAGATATTCCTTTAATACAAGGTTTGATTTTTTATACATCAACTTTTGTGGTTCTTTTAAATTTTGTAATAGATATACTATATTCTTTATTAGACCCAAGAATCCAAGTAGGTGATCAATAATGAAAAAATGGCAATATTTTATATTAATTCTAGTAGGAATTATATTCTGTATTTCCTTTTATCAAAATCCATATAAGATTTCAGAAAACTTTACTTTATTAAAGCCTAGTTTTCAACATATTTTAGGAACAGATAATTTAGGAAGAGATATTTTTAGTCGTTTATTACTAGGAACTTTTTATAGTATTTTTCTTGCTTTTAGTGCCATTTTATTAGCAGCCATTGTTGGAAGTATACTAGGTGCAGTTGCAGGATATTTTGGTGGCTATATTGATGAATTTTTTCTGTTTATTTCAGAAATATTTATGTCAATCCCAGTAATTTTAATTACTTTAGGAATTATTGTACTTCTGAATAATGGTTTTCATTCTATTATTTTGGCACTTTTTGTTTTATACATGCCAAGAACACTTTCTTATGTTAGAGGTTTAGTAAAAAGAGAAAAACATAAAAACTATATCAAGATAGCAAGAATTTATGGGGTTAGTAATTTCAGGATTATGAGGAGACATATTGCTCCTAATATTATACTTCCAATTCTAGTAAACTTCTCGACAAATTTTGCAGGTGCTATTCTAACTGAAGCTAGTTTAGGATATTTAGGTTTTGGAATTCAACCTCCTTATCCTACTTTAGGAAATATGTTAAATGAATCACAATCTTATTTCTTGTTGGCACCTTGGTTTACAATCTTACCTGGACTTATGATTTTATTTTTAGTCTATAAGATAAATCAAATTTCAAGAAAATATCAGGAGAAAAAGTAATGGAAATACTAAAAATAAAAAATCTAAATCTTAAAATTCGTGAAAAAGAAATCTTAAAAAATGTTTCTTTAGAAATAAAAGAGGGAGAAGTCATAGGATTAATAGGAGAATCAGGAAGTGGGAAAACTATTTTTACCAAATATATTTTAGGTATACTTCCCCTGGCAGCTCAGTATACTCAAGAAACTTTTGAAGTTGTTCCAAAAGTAGGAGCTATTTTTCAAAATGCTTTTACTTCCTTAAACCCAACAATGAAAATAGGAAAACAATTAAAACATCTTTATGTTTCTCACTATGGGACACAAGAAAATTGGAAAGAGAAAATAGAAAGTTTATTAGAAGATGTTGGTTTGGATAAAAATAGAAATTTTTTAGATAAATACCCTTATGAATTAAGTGGTGGAGAACAACAGAGAATTGTTATTATGGGAGCTTTGATAGGTGAGCCTAGTTTTTTAATTGCAGATGAAGTAACAACTGCTTTAGATGTAGGGACAAAAATAGAAGTTGTTAAATTTTTTAAAAGATTACGTGAAAAATTTAAAATATCAATTTTATTTATAACTCATGATCTATCTACTTTAAAAAATTTTGCTGACAAAATTTATGTTATGTATCATGGAGAAATTGTAGATGAAGATCATCCTTATAGAAAACAATTATTTCAACTTTCTCAAGATGTTTGGAGGAGAACAAAATAATGTTATTAACTGTGGAGAATTTAAGTAAAGAATACATAAAAAAGAAAATCCTAAATAATGTTTCATTTTCTATGGAAAAAGGAGAAATTCTTGGAATGTTAGGTAAGTCTGGTGCTGGTAAATCAACCATTGGAAAAATTTTACTCCAATTATCAAGGCCGACAACAGGGACTATCTTATTTGAAGGAAAGGCTCTGTCAGAAGTGCCTAGAAAAGATATTCAAGCAATTTTTCAAGATCCCTATACTGCATTAAATCCAAGTTTAAAAATAGGGGAAATTTTAGAAGAGCCTCTTATAGCCAATGGAAAATTTACAAAGGAAGAAAGAAGAAAAAAAGTTGAAGAAACTCTCGTAAAAGTAGGACTTTTAGAGTCTGATTATGAGAAGTATCCTGAAGAATTATCAGGAGGACAGCAACAAAGAGTTTGTATTGCAGGAGCAATTATCCTGTCTCCAAAATTAATTATTTGTGATGAACCTATTGCCTCTTTAGATTTAGCAATTCAAGTACAGATACTAGACTTAATTCAAAAAATAAATCAAGAAGAAGGAATCAGTTTTATTTTTATCACACATAATCTACCAGCTGTCTATAGAATTGCTGATAGAATATTGCTTTTGTATCGTGGAGAAGTACAGGAAATTCAAGAGGTAGAAGAATTTTTTAAAAATCCAAAAAGTGAGTATGGAAAAAAATTCTTGAAGACTTTAAATTTAATTAAAGATTTTTAATTTTTTACAAAAAAAACTCTCATAAATTAATGATAGAAATCATCAATTTATGAGAGTCTCTTTTATTTTTACTCAGCTGTTTCTAAAACTTGAGATCCTTTATAATCTCCACATTCTAAACAAACTCTATGTTGTCTTTTAGGAGCTCCACATTTTTCACAAGTTACTAAACCTATTGCAGTTAGTGCATGGTGAGATCTTCTCATATTCTTTTTAGCTTTAGAAGTCTTTTTCTTAGGTACTGCCATTACTTTCCCTCCTCTTTATTGCGTTTATTTATACCCTACTATCATACAAGATTTTTTATTTAATGTCAAGTAAGAATTTGAAAAAATATTGGGGCTTTATTGATTATAAACAAATATATTCTATTTCAAAATATTTTTAAGTTAATTACAAATAATTTACTTGAAAAATATTTAATAATTGAGTATCATATAAGATAGATATTTTTAAGTAAAGACTATTTTTTAAAGTAAATATAGCCTTACAAAATTAAACACACAAGGGAGGGAAGTATGCTAAAATTTTATATAGATGTAATAAATTATCTAGCAATTTTTGCATTTCTTTTAGGTATTATCACAGCACTATTAGTAAAATATAAGAAGCTATATTTAAATATAGCTGTAGGCTTAGTTTCATTAGTAGGGCTTGCTTGTTCTGTAACGATGACTGTATTTAAGCAGTTGTACCCACAGAAAATGGTTAAAATATCATTACAATATAATCGGTGGGCATTGGCAATAGGAATGTTATTTATGCTTGTAGCCTTAGTTCTACAAATCATAAAGACATTTAGAAAGTGTGAGAATGATAAACTTTGTATAGCCTCAGCTATAAGTATAATCTTCTCAACAGTGGCAGTTTGGTTTTTAGGATTTACAATAATTCCTCAGGTCTATGCTATGACAAAAGAGTTTGTTGCCTTTGGTGAAAATTCTTTTGGGACACAATCTTTGCTTAGATTGGGAGGATTTCTATTAGGACTACTAACAATATTCTTAATTGCTCTATCGGTTCAAAAAGTATATTTTCGTTTAAAACCATGCTTGGCTAAAGTGTTTGCCTTAGCAATTTTCTTTGTGGGAAGTATAGACTTCTTCTTAAGAGGAGTATCAGCTCTTGCGAGATTAAGATTTTTAAAGTCAAGTAATCCATTTGTTTTTAATGTTATGATACTTGAAGATAAAAGTACTACCTATATAACAATACTATTTGCAATAGTAGCTTGTATTTTCTCTTTCCTATTATTTAAAGATAGTAGAAAGGTAGTTGGAACATTTAAAAATAATGCTCTATTAAGATTGGAAAAAGCGAGATTAAAAAATAATAAACATTGGCTTTCAAGCCTAGCTTTCTTCTCAATATTATCTGTGTTCGCAATAACAGTAATACATAGTCATATAACAAAACCTGTTGCTTTAACTCCGCCTCAACCATATCAAGAGGAAGGAAATATGATAGTTATTCCTTTAACAGATGTTGAAGATGGACATCTACATAGATTTTCATATACAGCAACTGGTGGAAATAATGTAAGATTCATAGTTGTTAAGAAACCAAAAGGTGGAAGCTATGGAATAGGACTTGATGCTTGTGATATCTGTGGACTTGCAGGATATTATGAAAGAAATGATGAAGTTGTCTGCAAACGTTGTGATGTTGTAATGAACAAATCAACAATCGGTTTCAAAGGTGGATGTAATCCAGTACCATTTGAATATGAAATTAAAGATAAGAAAATATATATAGACAAAGCGACTTTAGAAAAAGAAAAAGATCGTTTTCCAGTGGGTGATTAATATGTTTTGGAGAATGGTAAAAGGAACATTATTTAGACAGAGAAGTAAAATGCTTATGATAGCATTTACAGTTGCATTAGGAGTATCGCTTGCAACAGCTATGATGAATGTTATGCTAGGAGTTGGAGATAAGGTAAATAAAGAATTAAAAACTTATGGTGCTAATATCACAGTAATGCATAAAGATGCTTCTATACTTGATGATTTATATGGTATAAGTGGAGAGACAGTTTCTAATAAATTTTTATTGGAATCTGAAATTCCAAAAATAAAACAAATATTCTGGGGCTTTGCAATACTTGACTTTGCTCCATATTTAGAAAGAACAGGAGAAATAAAAGGAGTATCTGATAAGGTTAAAATCTATGGAACTTGGTTTGAAAAACATTTAGTTATGCCAACAGGTGAAGAAACTGATGCAGGTATAAAGAACTTAAAAACTTGGTGGGAAGTAAAAGGTGAATGGCTAAATGATGATGACTTAGATGGAGTTATGGTAGGTAGCCTTATAGCTGGAAAAAACAATTTAAAAGTTGGAGATACAATAGAAGTAAAAGGAACAAATGAAACTAAGAAACTTACTATAAGAGGAATAATAAATTCAGGTGGAAATGATGATGAGGCAATCTATACTGCTTTAAAGACTACTCAAGATTTATTTGGACTTGAAGGGAAAATCACTATGATAGATGTTTCTGCTTTAACAACTCCTGATAACGACTTGGCAAGAAAAGCAGCTCAAGATCCAAATAGTTTAACAATTTCTGAATATGAAACTTGGTATTGTACTGCTTATGTAAGCTCAATCAGTTATCAATTACAAGAAGTTTTAACTGACAGTGTGGCAAAACCTAATAGACAGGTTGCTGAGTCAGAAGGAACTATCTTGAATAAGACAGAGCTTCTAATGTTACTTATTTGTATATTAAGTTCATTTGCTTCGGCTCTTGGAATTTCTAACTTGATAACAGCTTCTGTTATTGAAAGAAGCCAAGAAATTGGACTTATAAAAGCAATAGGTGGAACAAATAGAAGAATAATTTTACTTATATTAACTGAGGTAGTTTTAACGGGAATTTTAGGTGGAATATTTGGATATCTTGCAGGTATAGGCTTTACTCAAATAATAGGGAAAACAGTTTTCTCATCATATATAGAGCCAGCTGTTATAGTTGTACCAATAGATATTGCACTTGTGTTTGCTGTTACAATAGTAGGAAGTATCCCTGCAATCAGATACTTACTAACTTTAAAACCAACAGAAGTATTACATGGAAGATAGGAGGATGAAATGACTAAGAAACAAATGTATATGAAATTGGTTGTAAGTTCTCTTATTAGAAGAAAAGCAAGAATGATAGTTGCTTTACTTGCTGTGGCAATAGGGGCTACAATAATGTCAGGACTTGTAACTATATATTATGATATTCCAAGACAATTAGGAAAAGAATTTAGATCTTATGGTGCAAACTTTGTTGTGCTACCATCAGGAAATGAGAAGATAACTGAGACAGAGTTCGATAAAATAAAAACTGAGATGTCAACACAAAAAGTTGTGGGAATGGCACCATATAGATATGAAACAACTAAAATCAATCAGCAACCATATATTTTAACAGGTACTGATATGATAGAAGTTAAAAAGAACAGTCCATTCTGGTATATTGAAGGTGAATGGGCTACAAATGATGATGAAAATAATGTAATGATAGGTAAGGAAATTTCTAAGAAATTAAATCTACAAATTGGAGAAACTTTTATTATTGAAGGTCCAAAAGCAGGAGCAAAGGTTGTTGCTTCTAAGCAGTCTGACAGTGCAGAAGAAAGTAAGAAAAAAGACTTAAATTCTGATTTCTATTCTAAAAAATTAAAAGTTAAAGGAATAATCACAACAGGTGGAGCAGAAGAATCTTTTATCTTTTTACCTATATCACTTTTAAATGAAATTTTAGAAGATGACACTAAGATAGACAGTATTGAATGTTCAATAGAAGCTGACTCAAAACAATTAGAAAGTTTAGCAACTAAATTAAAAGCAGCTGATGAGAATATCACAGCTAGACCTATAAAGAGAGTTACTCAATCTCAAGATATAGTTCTAGGTAAACTACAAGCTTTAGTTTTACTTGTTAATATAGTTGTTTTAATACTTACTATGATTTCAGTTAGTACAACTATGATGGCAGTTGTTGCTGAAAGAAGAAAAGAAATAGGACTTAAAAAAGCTCTTGGAGCCTATGACAGTGAAATTAAGAAGGAATTTTTAGGAGAAGGTTCAGCACTTGGTTTCATAGGAGGACTTTTAGGAGTTGGATTAGGTTTTGTGTTTGCACAAGAAGTTAGTTTAAGCGTGTTTGGTAGGGCAATAGAATTTCAATGGTTATTTGCTCCTATAACTATTATTGTGTCTATGATTATAACAACATTGGCTTGTCTATATCCTGTTAAAAAGGCAATGGAAATTGAGCCAGCATTGGTATTAAAAGGAGAGTAGAATATGGATAATCGTGAAGTTTTATTAGAAGTAAAAAACGTTTCTAAAATATATGGTGATTTGCATGCTTTAAAAGAAGTAAGTTTCCAAGTAAGAAAAGGTGAATGGGTTGCTATAATGGGTTCATCAGGTTCAGGTAAATCAACTATGATGAATATTATAGGTTGTATGGATAAACCAAGTATAGGAGAAGTTATCTTAGATGGACAAGATATAACAAAAGAAAGTCAAAATTCTTTGACAAAAATAAGAAGGGAAAAAATTGGATTAATATTCCAACAATTCCACTTAATTCCATATTTAACTGCTCTTGAAAATGTAATGGTTGCTCAATACTATCATAGTATTCCTGATGAACAAGAAGCATTACAAGCACTTGAAAGAGTTGGATTAAAAGATAGAGCAAAACATTTACCTAGTCAACTTTCTGGAGGGGAACAACAAAGAGTTTGTATAGCGAGAGCCTTGATAAATAGCCCTGAAATAATTCTTGCTGATGAACCTACAGGAAACCTTGATGAAGTAAATGAAAAAATTGTTATAGATATACTTACACAACTTCATGAAGAAGGTTCAACAATTATTGTTGTAACACATGATTTGGAAGTTGGAGATGTGGCAGAGAGAAAAATAATATTAGAATATGGAAAAATTGTAAATGATATAGATCAAAAACAATTTGGAAAGAAAAAACAATCTTAATAAAAATAGAAAAATAACTTATTACCAATTGGATTGATACGTAGTAAAAAATGGTTCATTGTTAGTGAGTTTTATAAAATTTTCTTTGAGAGATTTTAATAATTTTTAGTTATTCATAGCGATTACTTGCCAGCCTATAATGTTTCAAGAGCTCCACAAAGGCTCTCTCAACATTATAGGACGTCGCAGTAATCTTATTAAAAACAAACTAGTTATTTACTCAAAGAAAATTTAGTATAGATAATTAAGAATGCAATTTCACTTATTTTTTATCTACTTAAAATAAAAATTCTAAATTTTATATAGTTATTTTTCTATTGCATATTTAATCTTATTTTTAGTAACAGTAGATAGGAGGGCAAAATGAAAAAGTATTTATTAGTTGGAATGGTAGTAGCATTATCTTTATTAACAGCTTGTGGAAAAAAAGACTTTTCTAAGATGACTTTTAATGATGGGGAATACCAAGGACATTTTAACAATGATGACAAGGATCACCCAAGTACAGCTGATGTTGTTCTTACAATACAAGATGGAAAAATAGTAGCTTGTACTGCTGAGTTCAGAGATGGAAAAGGAAATATAAAAGGCGATGACTACGGAAAAGAAGCAGGAGATGAAAAATATAGAAAGGCTCAAATAGCTGTTGAAGGTTTTTCAACTTATGCTGATAAGTTAGTAGAAGTACAAGATCCAAATGAAGTTGATGCTGTATCAGGAGCAACTGTTTCTAACAAAGAGTTTAAGGAAGCAGTGTGGGATGCACTAGAAAAAGCTAAAAAATAAGAAATTAAGGTAGAGGAAGGGAAACGATTAGAAATAATTTTAGATACGGGAAGGAAGATTTTAAATGAAAAAAAACATTTTAGAAAAATTAGCTCTAATTTTATCGGTAGTATTATTTTTAGTTCCTAAATACATTGCACCAGTATGTGGACCAAAGGAAGATGGCTCTCACATGGCTTGTTATTTTAGTGGAAATGCTGTAATGAAAATAGCTGTGGCAATATTTATTATAACTTTAGTTATGATTTTACTTTCAAAAGTGAAAATTGTAAAAATAATAGGAGCTGTAGCAACTATAGTTTTATCAGCTTATGTATATTTAGTACCTCATGGAATGTCAGGACTTCAAAATGAAATGGGAAAACCATTTGGAGTTTGTAAAATAGATACAATGCATTGTCATATACACCACACTTTTGAAATAGCAACAGGTATAGCAGTTGTAATAGGACTTTTAATGGTATTCAGTTTAATCTCTACTTTTTTAAAGAAGGAAGACTAGAAAATGAGTAAAAGAATAGATGCAAATAGTTTAGCCATGGAGAATATAAGGCAAAGAAAAACTAGAAGCACTTGTATGATATTATTGGTTGCATTATTCAGTATTATAGTATATATGGGTTCTATGTTCTCACTTAGTTTAAGTAGAGGTTTAGAAAGTTTATCTGATAGGCTAGGAGCAGATGTAATAGTTGTCCCAGCAGGATATAAGGCAGAAATTGAGAGTGTTCTTCTAAAGGGAGAACCCTCAACTTTTTATCTACCAGCAGATACTATGGATAAATTAAAAAAATTCGATGAGATAGAAAAGATGACAGCACAAACTTATGTGGCAACTCTTTCTGCTTCTTGTTGCTCATATCCTGTTCAAATAATAGGAATAGATATAGACACAGATTTCTTAATTTATCCTTGGATAACTCATAATATTGATAAGGAATTAAAAGATGGAGAAGCTATTGTTGGTAGCCATGTTATTGGAGAAAAGGGTGAAACAGTTCACTTCTTCAATGAAGAATTAAAAATTGTAGGAAGATTGAAACAAACAGGTATAGGTTTCGATGCCACTGTTTTTGTCAATCAAAATACTGCAAAAAAATTAGCAAGAGCTTCTGAAAGAATAACAGCTAACAAGGTTGCCGAAGAAGATGTTATTTCTTCTGTTATGATAAAGGTAAAACCTGGAGTAGATTCTGTAAAATTAGCTTCAAAAATATCAAAAGAACTATCAAAAGAAGGTATTTTTGCAATGTTCAGCAAAAAATTTGTAAATTCTATATCTTCTAATTTAAAAGTTCTAGCTACAAGTGTTTTAATTTTAGTAGTTGCAATTTGGCTATTATCAGTTATAATCTTAAGTATAAGTTTCACTGCAATATTTAATGAAAGAAAAAAAGAAATGGCTGTGTTAAGAGTGTTAGGTGCTTCAAAGAAGATGTTGAGAAACATTATTATAAAAGAGGCTGTAATATTATCCCTTATAGGAGCAGGAATAGGAAGTTTCTTAGGATTTATTCTATCTATTATAGAATTACCTTTAATAGCTTCAAAGTTCTCAATGCCATTCTTATCTCCAAGTATAATGCAGTATATAGGAATATTTGTTTTAAGTTTTGTTTTAGCTGTTATTATAGGCCCTCTTTCAACAGTTAGAGTTGTAAAAAAACTGACTGATAAAGATAGTTACTTGAGTTTAAGAGAAGAAATGTAGGGGGAGCTATGTTAGAAATAAAAAATATATCTAAGTCTTACAATAGACAGGGAAAAGATTTTTTTGCAGTTAAAGATGTAAACTTAAATATTTCAGATGGAGATTTCATTCATATAATTGGAAGAAGTGGAAGTGGAAAATCAACTTTTTTAAATATAGTTGCTGGACTTTTATCAGCAGATAAGGGAAGTCTTTCACTTGACGGAACAAACTATATGGAACTTCCTGATGAAGAAAAATCTGAATTTAGAAATAAGAATATTGGCTTTATTCCACAATCACCAGCACTTTTATCTTATCTAAATGTTTTAGAAAATATTAGATTACCTTATGATATGTATGAAAAAGATGGAGATTCAGAAGGGAAAGCTAGATATTTCTTGAATGAATTAGGTCTTGAACATTTAGCAAAGTCTTATCCAAAAGAATTATCAGGTGGAGAATTAAGAAGAATAATAATTGCTAGAGCTTTAATGACAGAGCCTAAGATACTTATTGCAGATGAGCCAACATCTGATTTGGATATAGAAGCAACTAAGGAAGTTATGGAATTATTAAAGAAAATCAATGAAAAAGGGACAACAGTCCTAGTGGTAACACACGAATTAGATACTTTGAAGTATGGTAAAAAAGTTTATACTATGTCAGAGGGGATATTAGAAGACGGAAAGAAATTATAAAAATGGAAATTAAATTTTAGGGAGGAAATGGATGTTAAAAAAATTGTTAATGGGATTAGCTATGCTAACATCAGTTAGTATGTATGCAGTACCAACATTAAATGTCTACAATTTTGAGGTGAAAAATGATAAGGAGGCTTCTTATAAAAGTATAACAGAAGATTATGTAAATAAGACAGCCATAGAGCAAGGAGTTTTAGGGCTTTTTGCTACAACAGATGATAGAGATAAGTTAAATTCATATGTAATTGAGATATACAATGATTATTTAGCTTTTTCTAATCATACTAAAAATCAAACTAGTGCTGATTTTAAAGCTATGATACCTCAAATTGCAGAAGGAAATTTAAATACTACAGATATAGAAGTTCAATTTGCAAAGGATAAAAAGATAGAACAAAATGAAAATACTTTTGCAGTATACACAGTAATTGAAGTAAAACCTGAAAATAATACAGAATTTGCTGAATTTATTAAAAATAGAGCTGAGGCAAGTTTTAATGAAAATGGAACTTTACTTGTATATGTAGGAACTGATAGAAGAAGTCCTAATAAATGGTGTGTTTTTGAAGTATTTACTGATATGGATTCTTATTTAAATCAAAGAGCAGCAAGTTATTCTAAGAATTTTATTACAGAAACAAAAGATATGGTAATTTCACAAAAAAGAGCCGAGCTTCAAGCTTTAAAGTTAATAAATAAAGGTGGACTAGACTACAAAAAATTATATTAAAAATATAAAGGGCTATTGCAAATTAATAAAAAGTAAAAAATAGTTCGTTACTGAGTAAGATAGTAACTCACTTATTTTTTAACTTTTAGATTGAAAATAAATTTTGCAATAGCCATTTTTTATGGAGGAAAAAATGAGTATAGTAGAAAAATATCTTAAAGAGTTAAAAAGAGCCTATTATAAAAATGGTGGAAAAGAAATTTGGGATAATTTTGAAAAGATTAAAGAAGGGGCAAGTGAAGAAGATATTAAAAAATTAAAGGAAGAATATCCAGAAGTACCTGATTCTTTAATAGAACTTCTAAAAAATGTAGATGGAACATATTTTAGAAAATACAAAGGAGAAACTGTAGCTTTTTACTTTTTAGGTTCAGATGTAGGAGAATATCCATATTACCTATTATCTTCAAGTCAAATTTTAGAAAGTAAAGATGATGCTTATAAATACTATGCTGATTATGTGGATAGAAAATATGAAGAAGTAGAAATAGATGAAGAAATAATAAATGACTCTAAGAAAATGAGATGGTTACATTTTTCTGATTGTATGAATAATGGAGGAACATCACAATTATTTATAGATTTTTCGCCATCAGAAAAGGGAGTAAAAGGACAAATAGTTAGATTTTTACATGATCCAGATGAAATAGCAGTTATAGCTGATAGCTTTGATGAATATTTAGAAGAACTTATAGAGTATGATTTAGATTTCATAAATGAAGATACGATGGAATAAGATTAAAAATTAACTAAGAGAAAAAACTAATAAAATTTGCTTTAGAAAAAATATAAACTGTCACAGTTAGTAATTTGTATTATTAATTTATGGCAGTTTTTTATTTTATAAAAAATATTGAAAAATATAGATTTTTTAAACAATATAATTCTAAATATTGCTATTATGTTATAAAAAATGAACAAAAAGTATAAAAAATTAATATTGAAAAATGAGATAAAGAGAGTATAATAAAAAAAGGAAAAGTTATATTTATAAAGAGGTGTTTTAAAATGACAAAGAATTTTGCTCATAGGGGATTTAGTGGAAAATATCCAGAAAATACTATGCTAGCTTTCCAAAAGGCAGTTGAAATTGGAGCTGATGGAGTAGAACTAGATGTCCAACTTACAAAAGATGGAGAAGTAGTTATAATTCATGATGAAACAATAGATAGGACTACAGATGGAAAAGGCTATGTTGTAGATTATACTTATGAAGAGTTATCAAAATTTGATGCTTCATATATCTATACTGGAAAAATGGGATTTAATAAAATTCCAACATTAAAAGAATATTTTGAATTGGTAAAAGATTTAGATTTTGTTACTAATATTGAATTAAAAACAGGAATAAATCAATATTTAGGAATAGAAGAGAAGGTGTATAAGCTGATTAAAGAATATAAACTGGAAAAGAAGGTTATAATTTCAAGTTTTAATCATTTTTCTGTGTTAAGAATGAAGAAAATAGCTCCTGAATTAAAATGTGGTTTCTTGTCTGAAGATTGGATAATAGATGCTGGAGCATATACAGCTTCTCATGGGATTGAATGTTTTCATCCAAGATTTAATAACTTAATTCCTGAAGTTGTGGAAGAATTGAAAAAAAATAATATTGAAATTAATACTTGGACAGTTAATAAAGAAGAAGATATAAAGGATTTAATCAATAAAGGAATAGATATCTTAATTGGTAATTATCCTGATTTAGTGAAGAAAATAATAAATGAAAATAAATAGGGGGTAGATATTATGGAAAGTTTGGAATTATTTTTGACAACCGTAAATAAATGGTTATGGGGAAGATGGCTTGTTTATGTACTTTTAGCATTAGGTATTTTGTATACATTTACTAATGGGTTCATACAAGTTAGATACTTTAAATTTATTATGAAAAAGACTTTAGTTGACTCATTTAAAGCAAGAAATGATGAAAAAGGTTCAGGTTCTATTTCAACATTTAAAGCAATGATGGTAACACTTGCTGGAAATGTAGGAGGAGGAAATGTTGTAGGAGTTGCAACTGCAGTTGCTGCTGGAGGAATGGGAGCTGTTTTTTGGATGTGGGTAGCTGCATTTTTTGGAATGGCTTTAAAATATGGTGAAATAGTTCTATCTCAACTATATCGTGGAAAAGATTCAGAAGGAAACTTGCTAAGTGGACCTATGTACTATATTAGAGATGGATTGAAAGCTCCTTGGTTAGGAATTGTTATAGCAGTTTTGATGTGTACAAAGATGATGGGAGCAAATTTAGTACAATCTAATACTATATCAGGAGTTTTGAAATCTAATTACAATGTTCCTACTTGGTTAACAGGAGTAATTTTAATTTGTTGTTTGATGGCAGTTGTATTAGGTGGATTAAAAAGACTTGCTAATATAGCTACTTCATTAGTTCCTATAATGTCAATATTCTATGTTGCAGTAGGATTATTAGTAATATTATTAAATATCCAAGAAGTTCCAGGAGTATTTAAAGAAATATTCACACAAGCTTTTTCTATGAAAGCAGCAGCAGGTGGAACAGGAGGATATATTATAGCAAGAGCTATGCAATATGGTATAACACGTGGTATGTATTCAAATGAAGCTGGGGAAGGAACAGCACCTTTTGCACATGGTTCAGCAATAGTTGATCATCCTTGTGAAGAAGGAATAACAGGAGTAACAGAAGTATTCTTAGATACTATAATAATTTGTTCTATAACAGCAATAGTTATTGGAGTAACAGGAATCTATCAATCAGATTTAAGCCCAGCTGTAATGGCAATAGAATCTTTTGGAACAGTATGGGAACCACTAAAACATTTAGCAACATTTGCACTTTTACTTTTCTGTTTCACAACTTTGATGGGACAATGGTTCAATGCAGCTAAAAGTTTCACTTATGCTTTTGGTCCTAAAGTTACAGATAAAGTAAGATTTGTATTCCCATTCTTATGTATAATTGGAGCTATAACAAAAATAAGTTTAGTTTGGACAATACAAGACGTTGCAATGGGATTAGTTATAATACCTAACTTAATTGCATTGATAATTTTATTCCCACAAGTTAGTAAACAAACAAAGGATTATTTTTCTAAGCAAAAATAAAAAATATAATAAAAAAGCAATCTGTAAAGGTTGCTTTTTCTTTTAGAAATCAAATTAGGTTGCTAAGTAAAAAAGCCAACTGTAAGATTTTTAATCTACAATTGGCTTTTTTATATTAAGTGCAGTGGAAAATATATTAAATTCAAGATATATTCTATAATTTCAAGGTAGAAAAAATACGCTAAAAATGCTATAATCATTGTAGTTAATAAAAATAAAGTAGAAATCAAAGATTCCAACTCTTTTATTGGAAAAATATTATGAAATAAAGGTGGCGAAAGAATATAAATGACAATAGATGAAATAAAAAAGTTAATTCAAAATGGAGAAAAGATAGATGTTGAATTTAAAGAATCTAAAAATGCTTTAACAAAAGATGTCTTTGATACGGTATGCTCTTTTAATAATAGAAATGGTGGACATATTTTACTTGGTATAAATGATAAAGGAGATATTATTGGTGTTAGTAAAGATAGAGTAGATAAGGTTATAAAAGAATTTACAACTTCTATAAATAATCCACAAAAAATATACCCACCACTTTATTTATTGCCTGAAGTTTTTGAGATTGATAGTAAAAAAGTAATTTATATCAGGGTTCCTGAAGGCTATCAGGTATGTAGACATAATGGAAAAATACTGGATAGGTCTTATGAAGGGGATGTGAATATTACAGATCATGCAGAATTAGTCTATAAATTATATGCAAGGAAACAGGGAAGTTATTTTGTAAATAAGGTATATCCAAACCTCAATATTGAAATTCTTGATACTGCTGTTATTGATAAAGCTAAGAAAATGGCAATCAATAGAAATAAAAATCATGTTTGGGGGAACATGAGTGATGAGGAGCTCTTACGAAGTGCAAATCTTATCTTGATAGATCCAGAGACAAGGTGTGAAGGTATTACATTAGCAGCCATTTTGTTATTTGGAAAAGATAACTCTATTATGTCAGTCCTTCCACAGCATAAAACAGATGCAATATTTAGAATTGAAAATAAAGATAGATACGACGATAGAGATGTTGTAATAACAAATCTAATTGATAGTTATGATAGGCTTATAGCATTTGGACAAAAGCATTTAAATGACTTGTTCGTTTTAGATGGAATTATAAATATTAATGCAAGAGATAGGATACTTAGAGAAATTATTTCTAATACCTTAGCTCACAGAGATTATTCGAGTGGTTTCCCAGCAAAAATGATTATTGACAATGAGAAAATTATGATTGAAAATAGTAATCTAGCTCATGGTATGGGAGTGTTGGATTTACAAAAGTTTGAACCTTTCCCTAAAAATCCTACGATTTCAAAGGTATTTAGAGAAATAGGACTTGCTGATGAACTTGGTTCAGGTATGAGGAATACCTATAAATATACAAGGCTATATTCAGGAGTCGATCCTCTGTTTGAGGAGAGGGATGTATTTAGAACGATTATTCCTTTGAAGAAAGTAGCAACTCAAAAAGTTGGAGGAAACAGTGACGCTCAGGATGTCGTTCAGAATGTCGTTCAGAATGTCGCTCAGAATAAAGTAGCTCTTGCAGAGTTTATAAAAGAAAAAATAAGAGGAAATGATAAGATTACAAGGAAAATGATTGCAAATGAAGCTGGGGTTAGTATAAAGACTATAGAAAGAGTTATTAAAGAAATAGATAATCTAAAATATGTAGGTAGAGGAAGTAATGGGCATTGGGAACTAATTGAATAATATTAAAAAAACAAAAAAGCAATCTATAAAGGTTGCTTTTTCTTTTAGCAGTCAAATTAGGTTGCAAAAATAAATATATGTAAAAAAGCCAACTGTAAGATTTATAATCTACAATTGGCTTATTCTTTTATTAATTCACAAGTTCAGGATTAATGAAAGGTATAACCAGTTCACAAACTTCATCTTTTTCATTAAGTCCCCATAAACTCATATAGTAACCATCTCCAAAACCTGTTTCAAACATTGCAATTTTATGATTTGTTCCAGGAATCTCCCAATGAATAAACTGTTTTCTTTGGAAAAATTTAGAAAAATAATCGTTATAGTGATTTTTATTAGGATTATTTTTAATCCAATCATACCAAAATTTAGTATATTCTTCTGCAACAGAAGCATCACAAAAACTTGCTAGCCCAGCATCAACACCGAAGCCATTGAAACTACTAGAAATATTTTGAGTTTGTTCATAACGAAGAACTTTATCATTTCTTATTTTCAATCTTGCTCCTACCACTCTTTTAGAAATAGTTTTTGAATTTAAAATTGCAAGCTCAACTTCATATTTTCCAATAGGAATAGTTCTATCTAAGATTTTTCTGCCTTCTTCACTATGTAAATAACATAAAGGATCAGCAATAATTACTTGTCCTGTTGGAAAATCAACTTCTCCAACAGTATGCAAACTTATTCTATCTGATTCTGTAAAAAGATTTTCTATGAATTCTTTTGAATATTCATCTTTTCTTAAAAAACTTAAATTCTTTTCAAAAGCTATCATAAAAGGTGATTTTACTTTTTCCCTTATTTGCTCATTAGTTTTTGCATTGATAAAATACTTATCTCCATCTTCTTCTATAAAAATTAAATCAGTTCCTATTGGCATTTCATAGACATTTAAAATAGTAGGCTCTATATTGATTAAAGTATTTAAATCAACAACAGTAAGATTCTTTGGATCATTTACATAGTCATCGTTATCACTATCACCAAAAGCCATCCAACCAGTGTCAATATTATTAAGAGGTTCTTCACGAAACAACCATCTAAATTTAGTTTCACCATTCAATATAGATTTTGTTACAATACAAGAACCAGCATTCTCAACATATTTTTTCATTTTTATTTCTCCAATTTTTATTTTTCATCGTCCACTTTTTTTATTTTAACGAATCTATCTTCTGACTTGTAGGCAGAATAAAATGATATTCCAAATCCAATAATTAAAATAGCACCATTGATTAACATGTCTCTTATAAACTCAGAACTTATAGCTGGATTTTCAAAAATAATATCAGGTGCTTCTTTTAGAACATCAACAAAAGTTACCGTATATTCTTCTTTGTAGAAATTATATAATCTCCAAGTATATTCTAAGAAAGTTCCTATAAATAGTGAAATTGCTGAGAGAATAAAAGTAATAACTGCAGAGAATATTGAAATTTTCTTAGCTAAATATTTATATACCCCAAAAGATGCAGCGGTTAAAAATGCAGGGACTGCCCATACATAATAGCCAGCCATTCCAATAAGAACATAGGCTACAATTCCAACTAAAGAGATTCCAAGTACTCCTAAAATACCTAAGATATAATTCTCACTTGTATTGATATTTTCTATTTTCTTTGATTCTAAATCCTTTACCACCTTTTTGTATTCAGCCTCAGTTAGATACAAATAGTTAGAACCTACATCATAAATAGATGGACTAGTTTCATTGTCACCATCAAAAAAACCACCAGTTGTGAAAGAATTTCTTTTTAAAACACTAGTAACATTTTCTATAATTTCATCAAACTTCTTTTTGTTTGAAGATGTAAGAAAAGGAATTTTATATTTAATAGTAACAGTAGTATTCTTAGCTGTGATACTCTCTTTTTTATAGATTCCTTCTCCTCTTAAAAGTTGAACTAAAGATTTATGTTCCTCATCTTTATGTGCTCCTATTGTGATAGAGCATTCTTTTGCATCAAAATTTACTGTACACCAATAACCATTTATCTTTCCTGCATACCATACAATAGAAAATTTATTTTTTAATTGTTGTAATTGATAGTCTGTTTTTAAAAAATTAAAGCTTGCCATAATAATTTCCTCCCAACAAGAATTATGTTATTTTTTAATAAAAGATTTAGCTTCTTTTAGAATTTCAAATAGCTCATTTTCTGATAGTTCTCTATCTGAACCAATTGAAACTATGACAGCTAACTCAGTTTTGCTATCGTCAAAGTTATGTATGTTATAGGCAAGAGTACCATCTTGTTCTAACTTAATTATTATAGTTTCATCATCTTTGTATACAATGTCAAAATTTTTTTCAGTATAGAAATTTTCTAATATATCCATTCTATCAGGATTTTTAAAGTCTAGTTTATTCATTTTTTCAAAAATAAAAATTCTAAACACTGCTTTTTCTTGATCTCTATCTTGGAATTCAATATGTTCTTCATCTTCTTCCACTATATCAAATTCAGAAATAATTTTATCCATATCAAGATATTCTCCATTGTCAAAAGAATTACTACTAGCTTCAGATTGACTTGTTGCATTATCTAAGCTTTTAATTTTATCAACAATTCCTCCCTCTCCTTTACCACAAGCTACAAAAGTTAATGCCAAAACTGCTAAAAAAAACATTGTAATTTTTTTCATAATTAATAATCTCCTTTAAAAATTTAATACCATGCATTATTTAATAAAAGATTTAGCTTCTTTTAGAATTTCAAATAAATCTTTTTCTGAAAGTTCATCTTGTGAACCAATTGCTACTATAATTTCTAAGGTAGTTTTGCTATTATCAAAATTATGTATATTATAACCATAACCAACCTCAGGATCAAATATACCAATCATTATAGTATCTTTATCTTTGTATATGATATCACAACCTTGTTCAATATATCCTTCCTCTAAAGAATCAATCTTTTTAGGATTTTTGAAGTCTACACTTGATATCTTTTCATACATAAAGATTCTGAATACATCTCTATTATCATCTTTATCTTTAAATTCAAAATATTTTTCATTCTCTTCTACTATGTTAAATTCTGAACTAATTTTTTCTTTATCAAGAATGTCTCTTATATCTTTATCTTTTCCGCAAGCAACAAAAACTAATGCTAAAAGACTTAAGAAAAGTACTAGAATTTTTTTCATAATCAATCTCCTTTTTAAAAATTAATGCAATCTTATTATTTAATAAAAGATTTAGCTTCATCTAAAAGATTAAATAATTCATCTTCAGATAGCTCTTTATCAGAACCAATTGAAACCGCCATCATTAATTCAGTTTTACTGTCATCAAAGCTTTGTATATTATAGGCATAACTATTATCTTGTACTAAAACTAATACTATTATAGTACTTTCATCTTTGTATATGATTTCACAATTCTTTCCAAGATAGAACTCTTCCAATTTATCAATCTTTTTAGGATTTTTAAAGTCCACACTTTTCATTTTTTGAAAATTAAAAATTCTATATACAGATCTAGATTCATCTTTATCTTTGAATTTAATATGTTCATCATCTTTTTCATCTATATTGAATTCAGACTGAATTTTTTCCATATCCAGATAGCTTTCAAGATTCTTATCTTTTCCACAAGCAACAAAAGTTAATGCCAAAATTGCTAAAAAAAACACCAAAAATTTTTTCATATTTTTATCCCCCTTAAAAAATGTTAATAAAAAGTATATTATTATTAGAAAGTATAACATATTTTTCATAATAGTTTCAATAATTTTAAGGAATATTTACATAATTTCAAAGTTTTTGTTTTAAACTAATCTTAGTTTTACCAATTGAAAATAGCTAGAAAATATACTATAATTATCTAACAAAGATAAAAAGAGAAGTGTATTATTTTTATAATGAAAATAATACTTAATTTGAAGGGAGAAAAAAATGCCAATTCGTGTAGCAAATGATATACCGGCTAAAAATCAATTAACAGAAGAAGGGATTATTTTTATAGAAGAAACTCGTGCTAATACACAAGATATCCGTCCATTAAATATTTTAATATTAAATCTAATGCCTAAAAAAGAAGAAACTGAAACTCAATTACTTCGTCTTATAGGAAATTCACCTTTACAAATAAATGTTGAATTTCTTATGGTGAAAGATCATGAATCTAAAAATACAAATTTAAGCCATATAGAAAAATTCTATCAATATTTTGATGATATAAAAGATAATTTCTATGATGCTTTAATAGTTACAGGTGCTCCTGTTGAACAGATGGAATATGAAGAAGTTGACTATTGGAAGGAATTACAAAAAATATTTGAATGGAGTAAAACTCATGTTTTCTCATGTTTACATATATGTTGGGCAGCACAAGCTCGTCTATATAACGACTATAAGATTGCTAAAACAATACAACCTGCAAAAGTTTTTGGAGTGTTTGAACATGAGATAGTTGAGTCAGGAAATCCTTTAATTCGTGGATTTAGTGATGTATTCTTAGCACCTCATTCAAGACATACTCATATAGATGAAAATAAACTAGCTTCAACAAAAGAACTAGAAATTTTAGCAAAATCAGAAGTGGGTTCTTTACTTATAAGTACTGAAGATTTAAGAAAAATCTTTATTACAGGACATTTAGAATATGATAGAGAAACTTTATTAGGAGAGTATAGAAGAGATAAGGATAAGGGACTAGAAATACAAGTACCTGTAAATTATTTTCCAAATGATGACGATACTAAAAAACCTTTACAAACTTGGAAAACAACAGCACATTTATTCTATCATAATTGGTTAAATGCTGTTTATCAACTAACACCTTATGATTTAAAAGACTTAGCTAAATAATTTTACTTTGGGGGGATTTCTATGAAAAAATTTTTTGTTACTTTAATTTTAATGCTATCTATATTTTCTATTACTAATGCTCATTCATTTAAAAGTGATAAAGAGCTAAATGAATTTTTCAGTAAAATTGATCAACTGATAAAAGAAGAATTAAAAAAAGACTATAGAGAAGAAATGACTAAAAGAAAAGGAACAGCTAATAATGAGTATTCATTTGAGATAGAAGATGATAGAACTGGTCTTATTACAAGAAGTATTGCTGGTATAAAACCAGAAACTAAAATCACTCAATATTTTAATAAAAAAGGGGAGTTATATATGATTTCTTCTCTTACTAAGGTAATTGATAAAGAACTTTATGGTCTGTATAGAAAATATGATAAAAATGGAAATCTTTTAATTTATACTTATGCTATTGATGGAAAAAATACAGATAAAGGTTATTATAGTAATGGGAAGTTAGCATATATTCTAGAATTAAAAATTATAAAAGAACAACCTTCTATTCCAAATGGTAAATACATTGAATACTATAAAAATGGACAAATAAAAGTACAAGGTTCATATAAAGAAGGGAAAAGAGATGGAGAATTTAAAGCCTTCCTTAGAGATGGTAAAAGTGCTGGTTCTGTTTTCTATAAAGATGGGGAAATTATAAAATCTACTTTAGTTAAAGCTATGAAAGATAATGCTAGTTTTTCTCTAGTAACTGATATAAACTATAACTTAAATTCACATGAAATAGTTACTGATGAATTTCCAAACCAACTTTTAAAACAATATTTTGTTTTTAATAAAAATGGACTTCTTGATGGCGAAAGTAGAGAATATTACGAAGAAGGTGATATACAATCAGTGTCTTCTTTCAAAAATAATGTCGCTGATGGTATTTTTATTTCATATTATCAAAATGGGAATATTAAGGATAAACAGAACTATAAGAATGGAAATGGAGAAGGTGAAGGTCTATTTTATTATGAAAATGGACAACTTGAAGAAAAATACTTTATGAAAAATGGAAAGTTAGATGGAGAAGCAATAAATTATTTTAATGATGGTAAAATAAGACATAAAGCTATTTATAAAGATGGCATTATATTGGAAGAAGAAGTTCATGAAAACAATGAGATCCAAAAAAATATCTTTAAAAATGAAGAGATTGTTCAACAAGATATATATACAAAAAATAAGATATTAAAAACTACAATATTCTTTTTAGAGAATGGAAAAACAAAAATAATATCTTACCATGAAAATGGTAATAAACAAGAAGAGGTTTTTGCCATAAATGGACTTTTGGATGGAGAGGCTTTTTCATATTACCCTAGTGGTAAGATTGAAAATAAGTCATTTTTTAAAAATGGAAAAAGAGAAGGAGAATCTTTAACTTACTATGAAAATGGAAAGTTAAAGAAAAAAATTCTTTATAAAAATGGTATGAAAAATGGTCTTGCTATTATATACCATGAAAATGGGATCATAAAACAAAAATCTACTTTTAAGAATGACAAGAGAGAGGGAGATTTATTTATCTATTATCCAAGTGGAAAGCTTTTACAAAAAAGAAATTTTATTAATGGAAAAGCTGAAGGAGAACTTGTGGAATACTATGAGAATGGTGTTGTAAAAGAAAAAGCTTACTTCATAAATGACAAACAAGAAAAAGAAAATTTTTTCTATGATAAAAAAGGGAATCTAATCAAAACTGAAATCTATAAAAATAATGTGAAACAATAATTTCGGGGGCTAAGTATGAGAAAAAGTTTTTTAGTATTAATTTTTTTATTTTTTACCTTTTCAATATTAAATGCAAAACCTTTAAAAACTGAAGCAGAACTTCAAAATATTAGAAATAAGGCTGATAAAATAGTTCAAGAAGAATTAAAAAATGATTATAAGAAAGAATATCTAAAAAGAAAAAATAATTTAGAGAAAATTGAAGGTATTAAAGAAAATATTTTTAGTGATGGAGAATTTACATTTGAATTAAAAAATGGTGTAGTCGATAATATTTCTAAAAAAATAGAAAAAAAACCTGATATCTTTGTGAATAAAGTATTTGATAAAGATGGAAATTTATTAAAAATAGCTTCTTTAGCCAAATTAGATGAAGAAACTTTTTTATATAGAGAGTTTAATAAAGATTTGAATCTTGTTATAGAAACCTATGCTATTGGTGAAAAATCTATGCAAAAAGCTTATTATAGCAATAAGAAATTGGCATATACTAGAGAAGGGAAATTAGATGAAGATTATAATCTTTTTACAAATGGAAAATACACTGAATATTATAAAAATGGACAAATGAAAGTACAAGGTTCATATAAGGAAGGGAAAAGAGATGGAGAATTTAAAGCTTTTCTTAAAAATGGAAAGAGTGCAGGTTCTGTTATTTATAAAGATGGTAAAATTATAAAATCTACTTTAGTTAAAGCTATGAAAGATAATGCAAGTTTTTCTCCAGTGACAGATATCTATTATAAATTAGAGGATTCTCATACTTTAAGAAAAGTAGACTATGAAAATGGGCTTTTAAGAATATATTTTATTTATAATAAAGATGGTATTCCTGATGGTGAGAGTGTAGAATATTATGAGGAAGGAAATATTAAATCAATAATTCCTTTCAGAAATAATATGGTTGAAGGCTTAACTATTACATACTATGAAAATGGAAATATAGATGAAGAAGTTAACTATAAAAATGATAAAATGAATGGTGAAGCGAAATCCTACGATGAAAATGGTAAGTTAAATGGAAGAACAATTTTTAAAGATGATATTAAACTTGAAGAAGAAGTTCATAAAGAAAATGAAATACTGAAAAATACTTTTAAAAATGGAGAACTTGTAAAGCAAGATATTTGTGAGTTGAATGGGACTTTAAGAGAAAGAAGAATATTAAATGGAGATGAAATGGAGTATTCAACTTTTTATCCAAATGGAAATGTTAAACAAAAAATTCTAACTAAAGATAAAATAATAATAAAAGAACAAATTTATGCTAGAAATGGAAATATTATGTCTAATAGCTTTTTTTCTGATGGAAAACCCGTAATAGAGTATTTTGAATATTATCCAGATGGAAAACTCTTTAGAAAAATCTCTACTATAAATAAAATGTTAAATGGAGATTCAATTGAATATTATCCAAATGGAAATATTAAAGAAAAAATTTCTTTTATTGATGATAAAATGAATGGAGAAGATATTGAGTACTATGAAAATGGAGTTGTGAAAGAAAAATCTTATTTCATAAATGATGAAGAAGAGGGAGAACATTTTTTCTATGATGAAAAAGGAAAATTAATAAAAACTGAAATTTACAAAAATGGTATTAAACAATAGTTCCATACATAAGGAGTGATTTCTATGAAAAGATTTTTAATTACTTTAATTTTAATGTTATCTATATTTTCTATTGCTTCTGCTCACCCATTTAAAAGTGAGAAGGAGCTTTATAACTATTATGCTGAAATAGACAAAAAAATTAATGAAGAGTTAAAAAACTCTCCTGAGAAAATTTTAAAAGATAGAAAAGATACTTTAAAACCTTTATCTATGAATGTCTTTGGTGCAGATAAAGTCTTAGGAGACAATAGCTATCTATTTGGCTTTGATAAAAACGGGAAAATTATGTCAATGATGAAAAGAAATGTACTAGATACACCTTCAATGATAGCTAGAATTTACTATTCTAATGGAAATTTAAAAGAACTATACTTAATGGATGATGATTTTGTAACAGGAATTGTTAGAACTTACTATGAAAGTGGGAAAAAGCATGAAGAAATTCCTTATTATAAAGGGAAAAAAGAGGGACTAAGAAAGATCTATTTTGAGAATGGTAATTTATCAAATGAAGTCCATTATTTTGATGACTCAAGAGAAGGAAAAACTACAGATTATTATAGCAATGGAAAAGTACTTCGTGTAAAAAATTATAAGAATAATATGATAGATGGAGAGTTTACTGAATATTATAGAAATGGTCAAATAAAAGTAAAAGGAACTTACAAAGATGATTTAAGAGATGGTGAATTTAAGTTCTATTCAGAAAATAATAAATATCTTGGTTCAGTTTTTTATAAAGATAAAGAAATCATAAAAAGTACTTTAAGTGAAGAGGACAAGGATGAATTAGAGGATAGCTTTGAATTTGCTGATATGTCTTCATTTCTTAGAACTGCAACTGAAGATATTGTAGGGGCAAGGACTGATAAATATCCTAATGGAAAAACTAGAATTTCTATGCCTTATAATGTGAATGGAGAACTTCATGGAAAATTTAAAGAATTCTATGAAAATGGACAAATTGCCTCTGAAACAACTTATGAAAATGGAATTAGACAAGGAAAATCTATAGGATATTTAGAAAATGGAAAAATTGTAGAAGAAAAGAATTATATAGATGGTAAAAAAGAAGGGAAAGTTTTAGAAACTTTCGAAGGTATGATACAGATGAAGGCTAATTACAAAAATAATAAAATAGATGGTGATATGTTTTTATATTATCCAAGTGGGAAACTTTTACAAAAGAGAAATTTTATTGATGGAAAAGCAGAAGGAGAGCTTGTAGAATATTATGAAAATGGAGTTGTGAAAGAAAAAGCTTACTTCATAAATGATAAACAAGAAAAAGAACATTTTTTCTATGATGAAAAAGGAAAACTAATCAAAACAGATATCTACAAAAATGGTGTTAAACAATAATTCTATACATAAGGAGTGGTTTTTATGAAAAGATTTTTTACTATTTTAATTTTAATGCTATCTATATTTTCTATTGCTTCTGCTCACTCAGAAGGAATGTATAAGGAATACTATGATAGTGGGAAAATTTTAAAAGAAGTTTATATATCTAATGATAAAGAAAATGGTCCAGAAAAAATCTATTATGAAAATGGTAAAATTTCAAGTATCAAAAACTATAAAAATGGTGTAGTTGATGGAGAATATATAGAATATTACACAGATGGAGAGTTAAAACTTAAAGGTTCATATAAAAATGGACTTAGAGAAGGAGAATTTAAGACATATTTAATGAATTCTAAAAGTGCAGGTTCAGTATTCTATAAAGATGGAAAAGAAATCAACTCAACTCTTACTCCCTATATGAAAGAAGATGTATTCTTTAATTTTCCTGATGAAATGGAATCTCTAATAAATACTGTAAGTAAAAAATCAAAAGAGCTTGTAAAACTAAGGGATGAAGATGATGGTTATCATATACTTGGAGTAGCTAACTATCCTAATGGTAGAGTTTGCTCAGCTGTTCAAGTTAATGACCTAGGAGAATATGATGGAGAACGTAAGGAATACTATGAAAGTGGACAATTAGAACAAAAAGGTTACTATAAAGATGATTTAGGACAAGGAGAATACATTTGGTACTATGAAGAGGGGAGTATAAAACAAAAAGCTTTCTATAAAGATGATAAAATTGAGGGAACTCTATTTATTTTTTTTCCAGAAGGTAAAATTGCTCAAACTGTTAATTATATTAATGGGAAAAGAGAAGGAGAATTAATAGAATATTATGAAAATGGCCAAATAAAAGAAAAAAGATTTTATATCAATGATAAAGAAGAAGGAAAAAGCTTATTCTATGATGAAAAAGGAAATCTTACTAAAACTGAAATTTATAAAAATGGTATAAAGCAATAATTTTAGTGGGATAAGGAGAGAATTTCTATGAGAAAAATTTTTATTATTCTATTTTTGATGTTATCTATTTTTACAGTAATAAATGCTCATCCATTTAAAACTGAAAAAGAACTTCAGGATTTTTATGCCAAGATTGACAAAGAAGTTGATAAAGAATTAAAAAAAGATTATATAAAACTTTTTGAACAAAGAAAAGCTAATTTAAAAGAAAAAGCAAGTAATAATGATACCAAAAAAATGTTAGAAGATAATGAGTATCTTTTTGTTTTTAAAAATGGAAAACTAGAAAAAGTTTTTAAAAAGGACATCCTTGATGGAAAATTTATAATTTTAAGTTATATATATGAAAATGGTAAAAAAAGGAAAATAGTATGTTTAAATAAAGAGAATTCTCATTATTATGGTACTGTTAAAGGTTTTGAAGAAGATGGAAATCCTTTATATAGTGGGCAATTTTATGATGGGAAAATGGAAGGAATATATAAAGAATACTATGAAAGTGGTAAGATTTTTAAAGAGATTAACTTTATTAATGATAAAGAAAATGGACAAGAAAAAATTTATTATGAAGATGGAAAGATTTTAAGGATTGTAAACTTAAAAAATGGAAAGGAGAATGGTGATGTAATTGACTATTATCCTAATGGTAGAATAAAAAATAAAGCACATTTTATTGATGGAGAATTAAATGGAGAAGTTATTAGTTATTCTGAAAATGGAAATATTATAGAAAAAGGTTTTATGAAAGGTAAATTGCTTAATGGTGATGCTTTTGCATATTATCCTAATGGTAAACTTAAGGAGAAAGATTCTTTTAAGAATGGAAAAAGAGAAGGAGAATCTATAATTTATTATGAAAATGGAAATGTAAAACAAAAGTCTACTTTTAAAAATGATAAGAGAGAAGGAGATTTATTTATCTATTATCCTAGTGGAAAACTTTGTCAAACAGAAAAATATATCAATGGAAAGGCTGAAGGAGAAGTTATTGAATACTATGAAAATGGAGTTATAAAAGAAAAAGCTTACTTCATAAATGATAAACAAGAAAAAGAACATTTTTTCTATGATGAAAAAGGAAAACTAATCAAAACAGATATTTATAAAAATGGTGTCAAACAATAGTTCCATACATAAGGAGTGATTTTTATGAAAAAATTTTTTGTTACTTTAATTTTAATGCTATCTGTATTTTCTATTGCTTCTGCTCATCCATTTAAAAGTGAAAAAGAGCTTCAGGATTTCTATGCAAAGATTGATAAAGAAGTTGAAAAGGAATTAAAAAAAGATTATATAAAACTTTTTGAAGAAAGAAAAGCTAATTTAAAAGAAAAAGCAAGTGATGATATTACAGAGAAAAATTTAGAAGATGATGAATATCTTTTTGTTTTTAAAAATGAGAAATTAGAAATGGTCTTTAAAAAGGAGATTCTTAATGGAAAATTTGGAACTTTAAGTAGATTATATGAAAATGGTAAAAAAAGTAGAATAGTATGTTTAAGTAGAGAAAATACTGCTTACTATGGTACTGTTAAATATTTTAGAGAAAATGGAACTCCTTTATATAGTGGACAATTTTATGATGGAAAAATGGAAGGAATGTATAAGGAATACTATGACAGTGGAAAACTTTTAATGGAAGCTCATTTTTCTAATAATAAAGAAAATGGTCTAGAAAAAATATATTATGAAAATGGTAAAATTTCAAGTATCAAAAACTATAAAGATGGAAAAGTTGATGGTGAATATATAGAATATTACACTGATGGAGAGTTAAAACTTAAAGGAAGATATAAAAATAGACTGAGAGAAGGAGAATTTAAGACATATTTAATGAATGCTAAAAGTGCTGGTTCAATCTTTTATAAAGACGGAAAAGAAGTAAAATCAACTCTTACAGACTATATGAAAGAAGATGTATTTTTTAATTTTCCTGATAAAATAGAAGCTCAAATGAATGTTGGAGATGAAAAAGAAAAAGAACTTATAAAAGAAATGGAAGAACATGGAGGATATCACATGTTAGGAATAGATACCTATCCTAATGGTAGGGTTATGAGAGTTGTTCCATATAATCAACAAGGGATATACGATGGTACATTTAGACAATATTATGAAAGTGGACAATTAGCACAAAAAGGTTATTACAAAAATGGTTTAGGACAAGGGGAATATATTTGGTACTATGAAGAAGGAAGTATAAAACAAAAAGCTTTCTATAAAGATGATAAAATAGAAGGAATCGTAACTTCATTTTATCCAGGTGGTAAAATTGCTCAAACTGTTAATTATATTAATGGAAAAAGAGAAGGAGAATTAATAGAATATTATGAAAATGGGCAAATAAAAGAAAAAAGATTTTATATCAATGATAAAGAAGAAGGAAAAAGCTCATTCTATGATGAAAAAGGAAAACTAATCAAAACAGAAATCTATAAAAATGGTATAAAACAATAAAAACTAAAAAAGCTAGAACATATAAGTAAAAAATAATTCGTTACTGAGTAGATAAAAAATTTTCTTTGAAATATTTTTATAAACTTTAGTTACACATAACGATTACTTGCCAGCCTATAATGTTTCTAGAGCTCCACAAAGGCTCTTTCAACATTATAGGACGTCGCAGTAATCTTATTGAAAACTATTAGTTATTTAGTCAAAGAAAATTTTTAATGATAAATTATGGTGTAACTCGTTTATTTTTTACTTTTTTTTATATTCAAAGAATACTTCTATTGTTTTTTCATCAGATTTTTTACCTATAAGTGAGAATATTATAAAAGCTGTAAGAGTAACAACAAGACCTGCATGTCCTTTTACATTTATTCATAAGATGCTAAGCTTCAACTCATAATAGTTGTAAATATTATAAAAAATAGTAAAATTATATAGGAAATATTGATTTTGAACAATATAGTACTTACTGATATGGAGGTACAAAATGATAGAGATTACAAAAGAAAATGATGAGATAGAAATAGTAAAAAGTTACAAAAAGATTATAAAATATAGTCAAGCTTTTATGATATTTGTAATTTTGCTATTTTCTTTTATAACTTTTAAACTTTCAGAAATGATTTTTAATCCTCTTTCAATTATGTTTTTTATATACTTTATTATCTTTTCTTTTTTTGCAATTTCCTATGAAAAAATAACAATAAAAGAAAATTATATAGTGCTAGAAGCAATAAGAAATAATAAGAGCATTTGCTACTCTCAAAAAATATTTCTAGATGAAATTAACAAAATTTATTTTAAATCATCATTTTGGGGAGGTAGATTAGATTTATTAACTTATTCAATAGTTATATTTGATAGATACTTAAAAATAGAAACAACTGAACCTCTCACGACTAACACCCTACGAGTGCTAGAGTCGCAAGGTTCTTAAGT
>ERZ772974.412-NODE-412-length-33237-cov-16.058827_pt1 | contig 33237 bp, 48 predicted proteins | sample MGYA00580671_ERZ772974 | MGnify/ENA primary metagenome ERZ772974 (study PRJEB29015, sample SAMEA2738065) | human oral metagenome | biome: human oral; feature: human-associated habitat; material: saliva | place: China | collected 2218 ... | reverse complement strand
ATTTTACAAATCTGTATTTTACAAATAAGTAAAATAAGGCACTAATAAATATTAAATAACAATAAGTATTAACTAACAATAATTATTAAATTAATAACAAGTAATACTCTTATAAATAAATAAAAGAGAGTAAACAAAAAAAGTATCTGAAAAGCTCAGACACTTTCTAAAAAATCTAACTTAATTATAACACGAAAGGGGAAAAATGGAAACAATCCAAGTAGTAAGAATTAAAGATGTGATTATCGAAAAAATCTCAGCAAACGATCAAGAGTTAGAGAGTATCTTTGGTTGTACTAAAAGACAAGCTAGCGATATGAGGCGTGAGATGAAAAAGCTACCTAGTCAGCAAAAGCATCTTAGGAATGATGGACAACTAGTAACCATTAAAGGGTTTGATGAGTATCTGCAATATAGAGGTACTCAATCTTGGAAGAAAGAAATATCAAAAACGAGGGTAAAAAAATGAACGAGCCAACAGTAATGAGTCAACTTTTAGGAGTTGCAGCAATTCTATTATGTGTATCAGTTGTAATGATTTTAATTGCAAGTCAAGAGCAGCGTGAGAGAACAATTAAACGTAAAAAGGCTGAGCGTGATGCACTAGTAATTAACGTGTATCAAGAGGGACTAGGACAATTTAATAATATTGCCCGTGAAAATCTCAGAAAGTCTGATAGAAAATTCACGTTCGATACACAAGCGCCCGTAGGATTGCGACAAGACTTGCTAGCGTTACCACAACCAAAGGAGCAATAAAAAATGAAAAAATATGAATTATTAGTAGATGACACAATCACGTTTTTCGGAGTACAACTATTCAGAATTAAAGCCTTGATTTCATTCGGTGGTATTGAAAAAGGTGAGTTAGGTGGATATGTTGCGAGTGAAAAAAATTTAAGTCAATCCGGCGACGCTTGGGTATATGGCAACGCTAGGGTATCTGACGACGCTGAGGTATATGGCGACGCTAGGGTATATGGCGACGCTGAGGTATATGGCGACGCTAGGGTATATGGCGACGCTAGGGTATCTGGCGACGCTTGGGTATATGGCAACGCTGAGGTATATGGCAACGCTAGGGTATATGGCGACGCTAGGGTATATGGCGACGCTAGGGTATATGGCGACGCTAGGGTATATGGCAACGCTGAGGTATATGGCAACGCTAGGGTATCTGGCGACGCTTGGGTATATGGCGACGCTTGGGTATATGGCGACGCTAGGGTATATGGCAACGCTGAGGTATATGGCGACGCTGATTATATTGTTTTTAAAAATACATGGTCTAGCGGTCGATATTTCACTTACACAAAATCCAACAAAATGTGGAGAGTCGGTTGTTTTTATGGCGATGGGGATAAACTGATTGAAAAAGCATATAAGGATAGCAAAAAGTCGGGTGATTTTTACAAAGCGTATGTCGAATTTGTCGAAAAGCTAGAAGAAATCGAAAATATTCATAGGGAGGGAATATGATTAGTAGAACCATGAGCAAAATCGAAACAAACGTATTGAATTTGATTGTTAACCGAGCAACATTTGAAGAACCAATCAAGGCTGAAAAAATCAGACAAGAAACTGGACTATCAAAACGAAGTCTTGAAGAAGTGATTGAAAGCCTACGAGTAAACTTCAAACATCCAATCGTTGCAAAGAAAACACAACCGAGCGGATACTATCTTCCACGCAATGAAGAAGAAAGACAAGCTGGGTGTGCACCGTATAAGCAACAAATCAGAACCGAACAGAAAAATCTTGCAACGGTCATGGCCGTTGACTTGAAAGAATATTGGAAAGCGTGAGGGGTAACATGTTTGATTATGACAGAGATATAATGCAGCCTCAAGAAACAAAAGAAGAATATGATCCTAGCGAATTTGTCTATATCGGATGCGGTCAGTTTAGATATATTGCAGATGAAATATAGGCATATCGTAGAACGCTCTAAAATCGTCTGTACGCAATTTTAGAGTAAAGGTATATAAAATATCGAACAAGCAATAAAAAACGAATAGAGCCCCTTAAAATTAAGTCTGAGGGGCATAGGAGAAAAAAGATGTCAAATTTAACTTTTCCAGAGTTGCAACAAAAGATGCAGCTAGAAAAAAAGAAAGCAAAAGATGTAAAGTACGCTTTCCGTAATGCTGAGGATATTTACACAGCATTTAAAGAACTTAAAAGCGAATGGATCGTAATTTTAACAGATGAGCTTTTTGAGTTATCTGAAAGAGTGTTTGTTAAAGCAGTTGCAACGGCTACAAAAGGGGATGAGGTTTACACTTCGACAGCTTTTGCTGAGTTAGGCAATGTACCGGTACTTAACACTCAAAAAGGACAATTCAAACAGATGCAAGAGCCTCAATGGACAGGGGCAGTAAGCTCATACGCTAGAAAGTATGCGTTACAAGGCTTGTTTGCTATCGGTGAGAAAGATGTTGATGAGTACCCTATTGATGAACAAGAGCAGCAAGCACAAAATCAGCAAGCAGCGCCTCATACTCAAGGAAAGCTCATTGATAACGTTCAGTATCAAGCAATCAATGAGCTAGTAAGCGCCTTGTCTGAGGCTAAAGGAGTGCCGTTTGATACGGTTGCTAACTTTATCTTACAAAAATACGGGCTATCAGATTTTCATAAAGTACAAGCGGATAGCTATGATGCAATCACTAGCTTTTTATCAGAGCAACTAGACAAAGCAAAAGCAAAGAAAGGGAAATGACATGGTAAAAGATGTAACTAACTCAGCACTAACAACAATTCAAGTAGAATACACGCCGGCGGTTATTAAAGTTGACCGTGAGGCAATCGAGCGACAAGTTGAGGCAGCGGTATCAAAATATTCTGGTAAAGAGGTAACGGCTAAGAACTACAAAGAGGTTTTTAGTGAGCGTACTGATTACAATAAATTGATTGAGGCTTTAGACAATGAACACAAAAAAATCAAAAACTCAATCAATCAACCGTATAAAGAGTTTGAGGCTTGGTTTAAAGAAAAAGCGCTAGATCCTCTTAAACAAGTTACTGAAACAATGAAAAGCGGTTTAGATGCTATTGATGAGCACGAAAAAGAGCTCAGACTAGATATTATCCGGGCTACGTTTGAACAAAAAAGCGAGCTTGCCGGCATTGATAAAGACTTCTTTAAAGACAAATACGAGTCTTACTCACTTAAAAAATACTTTAAAACCGGTAAGTACGAGCTAAAAAAAGAAACTCTTGAGGAGATTGATAGCCTTGTATTGACTGAGTATGACCGCTTGGAAGAAGAAAAAGCAAATAAACAAGCTATTCATGAACAAGCTGAGGAGTACGCTTTACCGGCTGAAAGCTATATCAGACACCTAGAGGCTGGTAAGAGCCTAGTTGAGATCCTTAAAATGATGAAAGCTGATAGAGATGCTGAGGCTTTACGAAAAGAGCAACGTGAGGCGGCTGAAAAAGCAAAAGCTGAGCGCCTTGCAGAAATTGAGCGACTTGCTCAAGAAAACGCTGAGGCTGAAATTAAGGCTTATAACGCTGATACAGGCGAGATTATCGAAAGTGGAACAATTACACCACAAACACAAAATAAGAGCTCAGAGGAGCTAAAAACAGCCTCAAACGAGCCTTTAACGGTAACAATGCTCTTAACTTTGCACGGTGGACAAGAGCAGCTAGAAAAATTGAAAGAGTATCTTGATGATAACTTTATCAGCTATGGAATTTTAGGAGGCCAATAATGGACTTTAACAAATTGATTGAAAACGTGACAAGTTGGGCTATTGAAAGAGAAATTGATAAGGAGAGCCCTCTTTCACAAATGCAGAAAATCCTTGAGGAGTACGGGGAATTGAACGAGGCCATACACTCAAGCAAGCAGAAAGAGCTTGAGGATGCGATTGGTGATATTATGGTTGCTTTAACCGTGTTTACCGTACAGATGGATTTTAATAAAAAGGATATTATGCTAAACCCTCACAGAAACGGCTACACCAGATATGAGAAAGGTGATATTTCAACGGAAACATTACTCTTATATGCAACTAAAGAAATTGGTTTAATGTCTAGCAAGTTGCTTGACCTAGTATTCAATCCGGGTATTATCAACACGCTTACACAAATTCAATTTCATATCCGAAACCTTACGGGTATTCTCTCTAAAATTGCAGTAAATGAGGGGACAATGCTTGATACTTGTTTTGAAATTGCATGGAATGAAATTAAAGACCGTCAAGGTAAAAAAAATCAATGGAAAATGGATAAAAGAGGAGAAATAAAATGATTAACAATGTTGTACTAGTTGGACGAATGACAAGAGAGGCAGAGTTACGATACACGCCGTCAAATATCGCAGTTGCAACTTTCACTCTAGCGGTTAACCGTGATTATAAGAGCGAAAATGGAGAGCGTGAGGCTGATTTTATCAATGTTGTATTGTGGAGACAAGCTGCTGAAAATCTTGCAAATTGGGCTAAAAAAGGAGCGCAGATTGGAATTACTGGTCGTATTCAAACACGAAGCTACGACAACCAACAAGGGCAGAGGGTTTATGTAACGGAAGTTGTTGCTGAAAGGTTCCAGCTATTAGAAAGCCGTGGAGAAAGTCAAGGGCAAGGGCAATCACAAAATGCAGCCCCTAACTTTGCAAGAGAGAGCAATCAGTACGGCGCTACAAATCCTTTGGATATTTCAGATGATGACTTACCATTCTAAAAATTTTCAAGAGGCTAAACATGAACAAATCAGATATTAAGCCGGGCGATTTTGTGAAAGTCCTCAATAACGGGGATTTTCATACGATTGTCCAGATAAAAAATGTATATGACAGATATATAGAAACAAGTCACGGGATTTACAACACAGAAACACTTGCATGTCGTGTAAATAGGAATTGTGTTATATCGGGTATAGTGCATTGGGAGGATGAACATGGTATATCCTAAAAAAGAGTACGCTCTTTATAAAGGCGATAATCTGTTAAAAATAGGAACGGCTGAGGAAATTGCTGAGGGGTTAGGAATTAAAAAAGAAACAGTATTATTTTACAAATCGCCGGCCTATAACAAACGTACCAATCCGGATAAAAGCTTGAGATTGGTTGCATTAGATGAGGAATGATATGGAAAAAATTAGTATTAAAGTACGTGTTAATATGCAATGCCCTTATTGTGGTTTTTGTGGGACTATGAAAGCTTATACAACGCAAAACAAAAAGCCTTGTCCAGTTTGTAATGAGTTGATTTTTTTAAGATATGCAACAGGGGTAAGAGGTGAAGTAGATGAGCATGGTTACTATTATCATGCAAACGAGCCTTACAATATCGAGGAGATTAACAAAGAATACGCTGAGATGTTTGAGGAACAACCGAAAAAACAGAATTTCACGATAAGACAGAAAGGGTAAGCATGAAGTGGGTAGTATTGGTATATATCTATCGTCCCGGCGGTATCGTGAAATATAAAAAGCATATTTTTGACACAAAGAAACAAGCTGAGGAGTTTAGGAGTAAGCTAAAAAGCGCCTCAGAGATATACTCAGTAAGCTATAAAAAGGAGCTAAAAAATGAAGTATAAAGTAATTGCCTATCGTTCAGATTATCAGAAAGAGCAAACCGGAACTTGTGAACTATGTTTTGGGACTGCTTGGGTTGAAAATGGCTCAATCACAGTCGAGGACGAAACAGGCAAAACAACAGAAATTAAACTAACTGAGTGGAATTGGGACGATTATGACACAATCTATATTGATAACGTGGTTAATTTCTCAGCATGGTTGCAAGAAAGAGAAGTTGAAACGATTGAAGATGGTAAGGAATGGTCTTGGCTAGACGAGCTAGTGGGACTATATAACCAATCAAAAAATAAAAAATGAAACAAGAAAAAGATTTTATTTTAGCTATTGAGAATATGAAAGTTGAAATTTTGAAAAACTCAGATAATCTAAACAGCTATGAGTTAAGTAATATCAAGAAACATGCAAGGGATTTATATGAGAGCCTTGTATGGCTGCAATATGAGGCAGAGGAGCGTGAGTAATGGAAAGACACGAATTGATAAAAAAATACGAAAAAAGACTACAAGAATATAATTCAGTTGAGATATACCAGATATATAGTGAGATTATCCGTGATTTAACGGAGCTAGAACAAACTAAGGTAGAGGTGCTGGGATTTGTTGCGGAGTGGATTGAGCAATGTAAAGCAAAAGAAAAAAGGTTGCTTACAGCTCTCTTATACACGCCGGGGGAAGTTAATAGCTGGGTGGATGATCCAGATAATCAAGAAACTTTTGCTCTTGCTTGGATGTTTGGCTACACAATCAAAAAAGAGTCTAGATATTTTGTGGAGATTAAAGCGACAAAACACTACTTCGCAAAAGATGGGAACGGAAGAATATTTTTTTCTTTAGCATACAAAGATTGTTTTACAAAAGCTGAGCTAGAAAAAGCCGGCTTTGGCTGGGTATTTAATTGTACCGGTATTGAGCTCTTGGAGGTAGAAGAATGAATAAACAAGAATTGATTGAAAGACTCAAAAATTCGCCATTTTCATATATATTTGGCGAGCCATACTTAAACAAAGAATATGTTTTAGAACTTATCAAACAACTAGACGAAACTCAGAAAGTCGCAGTACCTCAATTTGTGGCGGAGTGGATTGAAACGGCTAAAAATATTTACTCTTTCTCTGGTGGTATGTTTCATGGAGGCCCGGTTGTTAATATGTGGTTACAAAATGAGGATAACCAAAGAACATTTGCGCTAGCTTGGTTTGATGGCTACACAGTAGAGAAACCAAAGCGGTATTTGGTGAAAGTCAAAAATGTATTGACAAGACAAGGAACTTTAAATCGTAGTAAGAGGTCAAAAAGATTTATCTTTTCAAATCCAGAAGAAAACTCACTTTATGATACAAAGTTTACCCGCAAAGAACTAGAAGATGCGGGTTTTGGTGAAGTGTTTAATAGTCCTTTGTTTGAAGTTGAGGAGGTGGAGCAATGAGTGAATTTCTAAAAGATATCGGAGCAACAGCATTAATATTCTCAATAATTGGTACATGTTTCCTTGTTATTTGCAAACTTATTGAATGGTATTTTACATGGCTATTTTCAATTTTTCCATTCAAAAATAATTTAATGACGTTTTTGTTAGTACATGCTTTTGTTTTCGGGGTGCTGGTCTTTCTTTTAGGGAGTTTAATTGAACTAATCTGTAAAAGAAAAAACAAAAAATAAAGTTATTGGAGGAAAAGAAAGATTGAAAGAGCTAGTTTTAAGAGTGCTGATAGCGTGGAGTTTGATCGCTACATGTTTGCTCTTTATCCAGAAAGACATGATAGAGAGTAGAAAAGACCTTATCATTATTTACAAAGCTGATAATAAAGGCGCTGAGATAAAAGGTAAGGTAAGCAGCAAAAAGCGGATAGGTGAGCTCTATACACTCACGGTTGATGGCAATACTTATATAGTATCTGAGGAGAAATATAATAAGGCTCAGATAGGAGATGAGGTAGAAATATGAAAGCCATAGATGAAACAGTTGAGGCGAATATATCAAGCCCGTTTGAAATTAAAGAAAAAAAGAGGTTTTTTGCAATAAAATCGCCGTCAAAAATTTTCATGGAAAGCTTAAAAAATATTGATGCTTTAAAGGAGGGAAAACATGTATTTTGATTTTGTTTTACCAAGAAACACCAAGCAAAAATCTCTTAACATGGTACTTAACAGTAATGACCGCTTTCATAATAAAGAAAAAGGCAAGATAACACGGCGTATCAGAAATTATGCTTATTGGCATACCTCAATCAGCAAGGATAAGAAAAGGGCTGCTTTTAGCCACTCAAATCCTTGTGAGGTTGTGGTTACTGTTTGCAGTCCTACAAGGACAAAGTTAGATCCTCCTAACTTATATCCAACAGTCAAGGCTATTATTGACGGTATGACAGATGCGGGTATATGGACAGATGATAATTACAAGGTTATCAAAGCTATCACTTTCAAGTATGGAGGCTTGAGTAATGAGAAAGGACATTATAAGCTGATTTTTGAAATTAAGGGAGTGAAAAAATGAAAGCTAGAGAAGATTTACAACACTTTGCAAAAGCGCTCAAAGAATGGCGTGAGGCTCAAGGTTTAGAAGAACAAGAGGCTGCTGAAATTCTAGGCGTGCATGTTGTAACAGTTAGAAACTGGGAGAGGGCAGAAAATAAACCTAGTTTTATGAAAATTAAAAAGGTTTGTGAGGCTCTAGGCTGCAAAAGTGAGGAGCTTTTCCCTAAAGAGGCAAAGACCTTTCCAGAGATTTTAAGGAAAAAGCGTGAGGAGGCCGGTTTATCTCAGCTAGATCTAAGCGAAAAAATAGGCTATCACGTAAACACAATAATTTTTTGGGAGAGTGGAAAGTTTAAACCTAGCAACTTTGCCTTGATTGATGTTTGTGATTTTTTTGACCTCCCTTATGACATTTTGAAATAAACGAGGTAAGCAATGACAAAAAAGAAAATAGAGCGATTATCTGTTATCCATAGGAGAGAGATAAATTGGTTGAAGTGGTACTTTTTAAAAGATAAAGATAGCCGTGGAAAGACAATTCTTGAGCAGAAAATACATGAGAGCTTTTTGCAAAATAACATAGACAAGGCAGCATTTTTAGTAAATCTAAAAGATGTGACCGCTGAATTTGTTAATAACTCAGATGAGAGGATGTTAAAAGCTATTAAAGAGGTTTACGTGTATGAAAATATCAATGTAATAGGCGCTTGTCAATCTATCCTCTTTCTGACTCCTACTCCAGCTTATACCCATATAAATAAATGGTTTGACAGGTACTTTTATGCTACATATAAGTACATCCCTATTAAGAGATAAGTAAAAAATCCTAAGCTTATGTATCTATAATCAGATATATAAGCTTTTTATGAAAGGAGAAAGATGGACAATTTACAGATTGAGTACGTGGACATTAAGACCGTAAAGCCTTATTACAGGAATGCTAGACACAATGATGGTGAGGCAACCGAGAAAGTGGCAGCATCTATTAAAGCTTTTGGTTTTCAACAGCCTATACTAGTTGATGAAAACAATATCATTATTACAGGACATACAAGGCTCAAGGCAGCTCTTTCTCTAGGTATAGATACAATACCTATCGCTCACGCTGTAAATCTCACAGATGAGCAGATAAAGGCTTATAGACTAGCTGATAATCGAGTTGCTGAGTTTTCAACGTGGGACTCAGAATTATTAAACATAGAGCTTTCTCAATTTGAAACAATAGACATGGCTCAGTTTGGTTTTGAGTTGTCAGTTACAGGGCTCAACTTTGGCAATGATGAGGAGGAGCAGCAAGATGAAACTGAACACGAGGAAGAAGATGAGGATTTTCATAGAGATACCACGATAAACCAGTACAACCTTTTTCATTATGACGATACAAGGGCTGATGGATTTTATAACATGCCTCAAATCGAGGGCGTGGATCATATCCCTAAAGATTTTCAAGGCTTTAACTATGTTTTAAATAAACCAGATTATAGCTCATGCGTGCATTTTTTCCTAGATGATTACCAGTTTGAAAGAATATGGCAAAGACCAGATTTTTATATCGAAAAGCTGGTAGAGTTTGACAGCGCCTTAACACCGGATTTTAGTCTTTATCTTGATATGCCTATTGCTATGCAAGTGTGGAATATTTACAGGTCAAGGTTAATCGGTCAGATTATGCAAGATTACGGGCTTACAGTTATCCCTACTGTATCGTGGGCTAGTGAGGAAAGCTTTGATTTTTGTTTTGACGGTTTACCTAAAAACTCAACACTTGCAATCAGTACAATAGGCGTAAAGCAAAACAAAGAGCAGTTTGAGATATGGAAAAATGGAGTTACTGAGATGATAAAACGGTTGACTCCAAAAAGAATTGTAGTATATGGCGGAAAAGTGGAATACGATTATAAAGATATAGAGGTTGTCTATTTTGAAAATGCAACCACGGAAAGGATGAAAAACAATGGGTGGTAGAGGAGCAAAGGTCGGAAGAAATAAGGTTGATAGAATTGCGGTAAAAATGGCAGATGGATCTATTCGTCAATATCAACGAATAGGAAAAGATGGTATAGCAACATGGCATGATTACGAGCTTCCAAAACACCATGAGGGAGCATCATTTTCTAAAGTTTTGGAAAATGCTAGAAAAAACGGAACAATCGTCAAAGAGTTGAATAAAGCTCAAACACGTAAAATAGATAAGAAAAACCAAAAAGATATCAAGGATTGGCGAGCAGAAGTAGAAAAAAGAAAAAATACATGGGCATTATTGGGGACAGGAACGCTAAACAGGCATGGGAAACAAGTCAAACATAGAGCGCTGACAGGAAAAGAAGATTACCTAATTTCATTTAATGAATGGAAACGACAAAACGGGAGGTAAACCATGGGTGGCAGAGGAGCGAAACTAAACTTGTCTGGCGTGCCTAAAAACAAGCGTAAAGCTATTGCTAGTTATCAAAAGCAAATCAATAAGCATTATGATAAAATAAACATAGCTAAGAAAACTGGTAAAGATACGGAATATATAAATCACTGGGAGGCTGAAATAAGAGCCTTTAAAGGAAATATAAATAAGATAATAGATAGGAGGAACAGAAAATGATAGACTTGTATGATAAGTTGAATGAGCGTATATATGAGAATTGTAAGATGTATTATGATGAATACGCTAAGAAAAATGAACTGACTGAGAAACAATCCGGAATTATAGGCGGGTTATATCAATCATTAAACATTGTCGCAAATGAATATCTTGTAAACAACGAAAAAGACAACTCAAAATATAGAGATTTACTCAACAAAATTGAAAAGTTGTTAGGAATAGCGTAAAAATACCCTCTTTTTACCATATACAATGAAATCATAAGTATAAAATGCTTGTGATTTTTTGTTTGAAAGGAGGTTTAAAATTGCCTAGAGATGGAACAAAAAACCTAACTCCAATGAATAAGCGAAGTTTGGAAGAACAGAAAGAACTCCAAAGAAAAGGAGGTAAAGCCTCTGGCATAGCTAGGAGGAAAAAAGCGGATCTAAAAAAAGCTTTTGAAACTCTTTTAGCTTTAGATGTTACGGATAGCAAAATAAAAAAGCAGCTTGAGGAGATGGGTATGGCTGGGAATAATGAGGCCTTGCTTGCTTTTGCTACATTTCAACAAGCAGTCAAGGGCAATCAGAAAGCAACTGAAAACATAATCAAGCTGACAAATACCAAAGATAGGTACGATATACAAGAGCAGAAAGAACGTATTAAAGCGCTCAAGCATGAAAATAGAGAGCGTGAGGCGGCTGAGAAAGGCTCAACTGAAACAATCCAGATAGTTGATGAGTGGGTTGAGGAAGTTAAGGGGGCAACAGATGACCTTTAAAGTACAGGAGAATATTAACCCTCATTTTAAATCAGTCTGGGTATCTAGCTTGCCTTATAACGTGCTAAAGGGTGGCCGTAACTCTTTTAAGTCCTCAGTGATCGTACTAAAGCTAGTATATATGATGCTGAGATATATCATAGTCGGTGAAACAGCTAACACAGTTATCATCCGTAAGGTTGCAAATACTATACGAGATAGTGTTTTCAATAAGGTTTGGTGGGCTTTGAACTTGTTTGGTATTGATAGACAATTTTCAAAGACAGTAAGCCCGTTTAAAATCGTACACAAAAGAACCGGCTCAACATTTTACTTTTACGGTCAAGACGACTTTCAAAAGCTCAAGTCAAATGATATTGGGAACATTATAGCGGTATGGTACGAGGAGGCCGCTGAGTTTGCAAGTCAAGAGGATTTTGACCAGTCAAACGTGACTTTCATGCGACAGAAACACCCTAGAGCAAAATTTGTACAATTCTTTTGGAGTTATAACCCGCCCCGCAATCCTTATAGTTGGATCAATGAGTGGTTTGAAAGTATCAAGACAAACAAGAATTATCTAGCTCACTCAAGCACTTACCTAGATGATAAGCTGGGCTTTGTTACTGAGCAAATGCTAGAGGATATAGAACGTATCAAAGAGAATGACTACGATTATTACAGATACTTATATCTAGGTGAGGCAGTCGGTTTAGGTAACAACGTTTACAACATGAGTACCTTTCACCCTATCGAGGCTTTGCCTAGTGATGATAGGCTTATAGGTATATGCTTTGCTCTTGACGGTGGACACCAGCAATCAGCAACAGCGTGCTGCTCTTTTGGTATCACGGCAAAAGGCAAAGTAATCTTACTTGATACGTGGTACTACTCACCAGCCGGACAAGTGAACAAGAAAGCACCTAGTCAGTTATCTAAAGAGATATACGAATACATGACCTCAGTTATAGACAAGTACAAAGTGCAAGCCTTACAATACACTATTGATAGTGCTGAGGGGGCTTTACGTAATCAGATGTTTCTTGATTTTGGATTGAGATGGCATCCAGTCGCTAAACTCAAAAAAGTGACTATGATTGATAGTTTTCAGTCTTTACTTGCTCAAGGGCGCTTTTACTATCTAAACATTGAGAATAACAAGATATTTATTGAGGAGCATAAGATGTACCGCTGGGACGAGAAAACCATAAAATCTGACAATCCTAGCGTTATCAAAGAGGACGATCATACATGCGACACGGCGCAATACTTTGTATTAGATAATGCAAAATTGCTAGGCTTACGTGTTGGCAATGGATAAGGAGGCAAAAAATGAGCCTATTTCAAAAAATCAAAGACCTATTTAATCAAGGGAGATACAACATGCAAACAGCAAACTTAAACAGTATTTTAGAGCATCCGAAAATTGCAGTCACTCAAGCAGAATACGATAGAATTTCACGTAATCTGGCCTATTATCAATCACGCTGGGAGGATATTTCATATACAAATACAGATGGAGAAATTAAAACCCGTAAAATGCAGCACCTACCTATTGCTAGGACGGCATCTAAAAAAATTGCTAGCCTAGTCTATAACGAGCAAGCAGTTATTACAGCAGAAGATGAAACATTACATAAGTTTTTAGACGATATGCTTACAAATGACCGCTTTAATAAAAACTTTGAGCGATACCTTGAGAGCTGTTTAGCACTTGGTGGCCTTGCTATGCGCCCTTATATTGACGGCGATAAAATCAGAGTGGCATTTATACAAGCACCCGTATTTTTACCACTAGAGAGCAATACTCAAGATGTTTCAAGCGCTGCAATCCTAACTAAAACCATTAAATCAGAGGGCAAGAAAAACGTTTATTATACTCTTGTCGAATTTCACGAATGGATCACAAAAGATGGGCAAGAAACAGGCAGCACAAAAGACAAGAGCCTATACCGTATCACAAATGAGCTTTATAAATCCAATCAAGAGGGAACGCTGGGAGAGCGTGTTAAACTAAACGAGCTAGATAAGTATGCAACACTTGAGCCCGTGACTATTTTCAAAGACCTATCACGCCCGCTATTTACATATCTTAAAACGCCCGGCATGAACAATAAAGATATTAATAGCCCGCTAGGTTTGTCTATCTTTGATAATGCTAAGACCACTATTGACTTTATCAATCGTACGTATGATGAATTTATGTGGGAAATTAAGATGGGACAACGCCGGGTATTAGTACCAGAGCAGCTAACTCAACTCAAAGTACAACAGAAAGACGGTTCAATCGAATTTAAACGGCGCTTTGATGTGGAGCAAAATGTATATATGCAAATCGGGACAGGCAATATGGACAGCGGCGGTATCGTTGACCTTACAAGCCCTATCCGTGCTAGTGATTATATTATGGCTATCTCAGAGGGGCTAAAACTCTTTGAGTTGCAAATTGGTGTATCTAGTGGCATGTTTACTTTTGACGGTCAAGGCGTAAGGACAGCGACAGAAATTGTAAGCGAAAACTCAGACACTTACCAGATGAGAAATAGCATTGTAGCGCTTGTCGAACAATCAATCAAAGAGCTTTGTGTTTCTATGTGTGAACTAGGAAAAGCCGTGGGACTCTATCAAGGCAAGATACCAGAATTAAATGATATTTCTGTAAACCTTGATGATGGAGTATTTACAGATAGACACGCTGAACTAGATTATTGGATGAAGATGGTAGCGGCTGGCTTTGCAACTCAAAAGAGAGGTATTGCTAAAACTCAAAACCTCACAGATGCAGAGGCAGAAAAAGAGCTTGCTGAAATTAACGGGGCTTTACCACCGGAAACAGATGCAGACCTAGCTATCTATCACAGCAAGCAAGAGCAGAAAGAGGAGAAAGAGAAGGCAGAGGAGAATGTTTAAACAATATGTACCTACCTTTTTTAGAATAGTAAAACACCGGAATATTGAGGCTCACGAAATATTCTCAGAAAGTATCAAAAAAGGACTAATAGCTGGTATGGAGAGTGAAAATGAAGAATTATCAGCAGCAATCAAAAAAATTAACTATTAACGATCAACAATTTTCTTTACAAATGCAAGGCGTGACTGATATATACGCTAAAATGCAAATAGAACTCTTTGACAGAATGATAAAACGCTTGAAAGAGCGTGGTAGCGTGGACTTGATGAGAAACCCGTATATCTGGCAGTTAGAGAAACTAAACGATATGCACCTACTCAATGAGGCAAATTTGAAGATTATTGCAGAGCGTACTCATATTGCAGAGAGCCTTTTGAGAAAGGTAATTGAAAACGAGGGCTTAAAGGTTTATCAAGATACCAAAGAGCAGCTTGAGGAGGATTTAAACCAGCCTAGAAGTGGGCATATTAAGAACGGCGTGACGGATAGCCTAGAGGCTTATACAAGGCAAGCCGTAAGCGATTTAAACCTTATCAATACAACCCTACCAGAGAGCTTACAAGCTGTTTATAAGTCTATTGTCGAGGAGGCAGTGGCTCAAGTGGTAGCCGGTACAAAAACAAGTAATCAAGCTTTAAATGATACAATCATGAACTGGCAAAAGAAAGGCTTTACCGGGTTTACAGACAAGGGGGGCAGAGAGTGGAGGGCTGATAGCTATGCAAGAGCTATTATTAAAAGCACCACTTACAAAGTTTACAATGAGATGAGAATTGCACCGGCTGAGGAGCTAGGTATAGATACTTTTTACTATTCTATGAAAGCGACAGCTAGGCCGGCTTGCAGTCCATTACAAGGGCAGATAGTAACAAAAGGCAAGGGCTTTGAAATAGACGGTATAACAGTTTATTCTTTGCTTGATTATGGTTACGGTACGCCCGCTGGCTGTTTAGGTATCCATTGCGGACACTATCTAACTCCTTTTATTATCGGAGTAAACGAATTGCCAAACCTACCAAGCTATCTAAAAGACTTGACACCAGAGCAAGCTGAGGAGAATGCAAGGATAGAGAGCAAACAAAGAGGCCTAGAGCGATTGATAAAAAACCATAAAGAGCGCTTGCACTATGCAAAGACTTTAGAAGATGAAAAACTGATTGAAAGTGAGCGTTTGAAAGTGCGAATGTATCAAAACAAGATCCATAGCCTAGTGACTCAATATGATTTTCTTAAAAGAGATTATCAAAGAGAGAAACTTTACTAAATTAAAAGAGGGTATTGCATTGAGCAAGCCCTTTTTTTGATGCTCAAAACAGTAAAAAATCCCTATCTATGAAAGGCATAATGTAAGAGTAAATAATATTTTACTTGTAAGTGGGAGTTATCCACTCAAAAAGAACTAGGAGGTACAAATGGCATTTACAACAGAGGCATTACAAGAGTTAGGATTGACTCAAGAGCAAATCAAGGATGTTTTTGCATTACACGGCAAGACTATCAACCCCTTGAAAGCTGAGCTTGATGAGTCAAAAGGAGCGCTTGAGAGCCTTAATAATCAATTAACCGCAACAGGGCAGCAACTTGAGGCTTTGAGAGCAGATGCAAGCACTAGTGAAGAAACTAAACAAGCACTTGAAAGCTTGCAAGCTGACTATGACAATTACAAGGCTAAAGCTGAGGCTGAGCTTGCACAAACTAAAAAGGTTAGTGCTATCACGCTTGCCTTGAAAGATACCAATGCTTACAATCCGGATAAGTTGATGAAATTTATTGATGTTGATGCTATCGAGCTTGACAAAGACGGTAAGCCTCAACTAACAGAAATCATTGATGGACTGAAAGAAAGTGATCCGTACCTTTTCAAGCAAGAAGATGATACCCCTAGCCCTACAATTTTGCCGCCGGGCAATCCACAAGCCGGAGGCACAGAAAGTAATGATCCGTTCCAAGCAATCATTGATGGATACGGAAAATAGTAAGGAAAGGAGATTATCATGTCAGGTAATCAAAACAACCCAGCCCGCCGCTATGAGAAACAATATGCGGGCATTCTTGAAACAGTCTTTGGAGTGCGTGCTGCTTTTGCAAACGCCCTAGCGCCTATCCAAATTTTGGACGGGGTACAAGAAAACTCTAAAGCTTTCTCAGTTAAAACAAACGGTACGCCGGTTGTTATCGGAGAATACAAAACAGGCGCAAATGATGGTGGCTTTGGTGATGGTACAGGTTCACGCTCACGCTTTGGTAAGCTAACAGAAATCAAGTACGATAATGCAGATGTTGAGTATGACTATACTTTGACAATCCATGAGGGACTTGACCGTTACACAGTAAATAATGACCTTAACGCTGCAATCGCTGACCGCTTGAAATTGCAATCAGAGGCGCAAACACGAACAATTAACAAGCGTATTGGTAAGTATCTAGGAACTAGCGCCGCTCAAACTGAGGCTCTTGCTGATATGTCAGATGAGAAAATCAAGGCATTATTTAACAAGGCATCAGCTTATTTCACTAACAATGAAGTTACAGCACCAGTAACAGTTTACTTACGCTCAGAACTTTACAATTCAATCGTGGATATGGCCTCAGTTACAACAGCTAAAGGCTCAAGCATCTCACTAGATGAGAATGGCCTACCTAAGTACAAAGGTTTTACTTTGGAAGAAACACCAGAGCAATACTTTGAAACTGGCACTATTGCTATCTTCTCACCTAATGGCATTGTTATCCCGTTTGTAGGTATCTCAACAGCCCGTGCTATTGAGGCAGAAGAATTTGACGGCGTTAAATTGCAAGCGGCTGCTAAAGGTGGTACTTACATGTTGGATGACAACAAAAAAGCGGTACTCAAGGTAACAGGTACAATCGTTTAGGAGGTAACTAATGGCAATCTATCAAGCAGTTAAAAATATCTATTTTGAACAACTTGAAAAAGCTGTAATTGTTGATGAACTCATTGAACTTGATGAGGCTTATGCTAAAGAAGTCAATAAAAAGCTTAAAGATACTTTCCCGGATGTAAAAGAGGTTCTAGTGTTAGTTGATAAAAACGATACTTTAGAGCCAACTGAAGAAGTTATCGAAGAAGTAGCAGCGGATGAAGAATAAATAAGGGGTGGAAACACCCTTTATTTTTAAGGGAGGTTTTACATGACTTATTTAACTCAAGACGAATACTCAGAGCTAGGCTTTGATGAGGTAAGCAATTTTGAAAAGCTAGTAGCAAGAGCGAAAATTGCAATAGATCTATACACAAATGGCTTTTATCAAAAAGGCATTGACTTTGAAAAAGAGGTAGAATATCGCAAAAACGCCGTAAAGCTAGCAATGGCCTTTCAAATCGCCTACTTAGATGCTAGTGGTATCTTGACAGCGGATGATAAGCAGCTTACAGGCAGCGTATCTATCGGGCGTACCTCAATCTCGTATCAAAACGGAGGCAATGGCTCAAGCGGTCAGCAATTCAATCTTAGCTTAGATGCTGAGAATGTACTGAAACAAGCCGGCTTTAGTCTTATTGTGGGAGTGGACTATGATAGATAAACGCTTACTCAAAGATAAAATAACGGTCAAAAAGATAGCGGAAAAAGATGATTTTGGAGATGAAACATACTCAAAGCCTATTGTGGTTGACTCATTAAGGTTTGACCGTTCAATAGCTGTATCGGGTAGTAGAAGTACAAAATACAATAACTCTAAAGTAAGGCAGAAAGCCGGGGTTATTTATATCTATCCTAGTATCTCAAATGTAATGGTTGATGATACATGGCTAGAGGCTATCGTAAATGATGGAGAGCGTGATTACACGATAACAGGGTATCAGCCTAACTATATCAACGGCAAGCCTTTTAGTTTTGAGGTGGAGGTAATCTAATGAGTATTTCTATCAAAGTGGACTTAAAAGGAGTCAAAGATAAGTTTTCAGAGGAGGCTTTTGCTAGAGGCAAGTATGAGGTAGCTAGTCAAATCCTACTAGATGCTGAGGAGTACATACCCTTGAGAGGTGGAGAGCTTAGAGCATCCGGCTATATCGAGGGACAAGGTACAGCGGTTGTCTATAACACGGTATATGCAAGAGCTCAATTTTACGGTACTAATGGCATTGTAACCTTTAGGAAGTATACAACGCCGGGTACTGGTAAGCGCTGGGATGAGAAAGTAACAGAGTATCATTCTGATAAGTGGGCTCAAGCCTTTTTGAAAGGAGCTAGAATTTGACACAAAACAATGACTTTCAGTTAGTGCTCTTGAGTCACTTGAAAACAATGAGCTTACCACTTACGCCTCGCCTAGATTATTTTGACGATAACAAAGATGACCTAGTTATCAATCAAATACCGGGCGGAAAGGTTGATACAGAATACATGGACGGTACGCAAGAGGTATCTTTACCGTTTGAAATTGCTGTAAAGGCTAAAAAGAACGCTCTAGCAAATGAAATTATCTGGGCTGTAACTAGTGAGCTTTCAAAGTTTGACTTAGTTTTACCAAGTGCTAACAAATCGTATGAATACCTAGGTATGGAAGTAAGCCGCCCAGCCTCTAAAGGTAAAGACTCTCAAGGCTATTATTATTACACAATAGAAATTGTGGCAAAAATTGTAATTGAAAGGAACAAAGAACAATGACAAGACAAAAGAACGCCCTACGTGGGCACTTTGTAGCTCCATACAACGGAGGAACTGAGCCGGCCTCAGCTGAAACATGGCTAGAACTTGCTAAATGGATCACAGATGTATCAGATGATACAGATGAGAAAACAGAAGATCAAGCTTTCTATGACGGGGACGGTACAGAAGAAACTAGCGTAATCAGCGTAAAAGGTGCTTACACTTTTGAGGGTACTTATGATCCAGATGATAAAGCACAAGCTCTTATTGCTGGTATGAAATATAAGACCGGGGACGAGCGTAAAGTATGGCATAAGGTTGTACAGTCTGACAAAAAGAAACAGTTTGTCGGAGTTGCAACCGTAACAGAAATTAAAGCCGGCTCTGGTGCTGCGGCTGACTATGAGGCGTTTGGTTGTAAAATCTCTTACAATGCAACACCAAAAGAATCAGCTATTGTCGGATAATAGCTTTTTAAAGGGCGGGCAGTTAAGCCTTGCCCTTTTTTAAACAGATAAAGGAGTAAAGAGATGTCAGAAATTAAGATTGAACTAAAGCGTACAGGGTTCCCGGTAAAAATCGGAGAGGTTGAGTTATGGTTTGATACAAGTCAAGAAAGCTTGATGCGTTTTTATGACCTAGAAGAAGAAATCCAGCGCCGCCTAGTCCAGTATGAGCTTGATGTAGTGACCGCAAATATCGGCAACAAAATTGAGCGTGACGGTGTGACAAAGGAGGTTGTTGCTGGTGCTCTTGACCTTGAGAAGAAAAAAGTAGAGATCCAGTATGACCTTATCTTTGGTGACGGTACTTTTGAAAAGCTTTATAAAGTCTATCCAGATTTTCACGCTTTAAACAATGCTTTAGAGGTTGCCGGGGAACTCATGTATAAAAAACTTGAGGAGATTGCAGATGAGCATAAAAAAGTAGTTAAAGAGCGTGCTGCTCATTATCTTAATAAAGGCAAAGTAACTCCTATCAAAAAGAAAGCTAGCACAAAAAGTAAAAAGAAATAAGGTGTAATCATGAAATTAAATGATGCACTTGTTACTAGTTTTTCAATCGGTGATAAAGAGTATGATATTGACCTTTCTTTTAATAAAATCCTTGATGTTTTTGAAATCATGAAAGAGGAAGAACTGACAACAGTTGAGAAAGCGTATTTAATCGTACAGTTGCTAACTGGTGAGGAACTAGAGGATATGGATGAGGTGGTTGAGTGTTGGATCTATATTAAAGAGCATTTTTTGGATATTCAAAAAGAGATGGTGCAATATGACTTGTTAGGAAACCCCGTACCTCAAGCTGTAAATGAGGATGAGGAAGAACAAGAAAGAGTAATTGACCTTGAGCAAGATGCTGAGTACATTTACGCTAGCTTTTTACAAGCATACGGTATCAATCTCTTTAAGGCTCAAAATAAGCTATCGTGGGTAGAATTTAAAGCGCTCTTAACCGCCTTACCAGATAATACTATCATGCAACAGATCGTACAAATACGAGCATGGAAACCCTCAGACGGAGGGGACAAGAAGAAAATGAGAAAATTACAAGCAAAATATAGGCTAGGAGAGGAGGGAGAATAATATGGCAGATGGAAAAGTTACCATCCTTGTTGATGTGGACGGTAATAAAGTAAAGGTTCTTAATGATGAGCTTGATAAAGTCAGCAAAAAAGGGGACATAGGCAGTAAATCACTAGGACAGTTTGCCCTTGTCGGTGGTGCTTTTAAACTTGCAGCTAAAGCGGTTGACTTACTGGTTGACTCTTTAGGAGGCGCTATACAGCGCTTTGATACTTTAGAAAGCTTTCCTAGAGTAATGCAAGCTATGGGACACAGTACCGAAGATGTAACACGCTCAACTAAAAGACTTGCAAATGGTATTGAGGGTTTGCCTACAACTTTGAACGAGGTAGTGGGTACGGCTCAACGCTTAACCTCTATCACAGGGGACTTAGGAAAGTCAACAGATTTAACACTAGCGCTTAATAACGCCTTTCTGGCCTCTGGTTCATCTAGTATGGATGCTAGCCGTGGATTGCAACAGTTTGCTCAAATGCTCTCAGCCGGTAAGGTTGATATGCAAAGTTGGAAAACGTTACAAGAAACCATGCCTTACGCTTTACAAAAAACGGCTGAGGCTTTCGGTTTTGCCGGTCAGTCAGCTCAACATGATTTTTATACGGCGTTAAAAGATGGTAATATCACTTTCGACCAATTCGCCTCTAAACTCATTGAGTTAGATGCGGGTGTTGGTGGTTTTGCTGAGTTGGCTCATACTAATAGTAAAGGGATCCAGACTTCATTCGGGAACTTAAAAAATGCGGTTGTTAAAGGTGTTGCTAGCACTATTAAGGCTCTTGATGACCTTTCTAAAGCAGCAACCGGAAAGAGTATTGCTGAAAACTTTGACTCTTTAAAAGTGATTATCAATGCAACTTTCTCACTTATTGCAAAAATGATAAGAGCAAGCATACCGGTATTTCAAGTGCTCTTTAGCGTACTTAAAACCGGTGTTCAAGTTATTCAACCGCTTGTCCCGGCTATTATAAGCCTAGTATCAGCCCTTGTCGCTATGAAGGTTGCAAAGGAAGCTATTGCAATGACTCAAGCCTTAATTTCTGGTTGGAAAACATTCCAAACAACGGCAGCGGCAGCGGTTCAAGTTATCAACTTAATGACGGCTGCTCAAGCAGCGTGCGGTTCGGTAACAAAGGCTCAGATGGTTGCAAACTTGGCAAATAATGGAGCTTTGTCACTTTCAACGGTTCTTTATGGATTGCTTACTGGTGCTATCTCTATTGAAACGGCTGCGACTATTGCTGCGACAGCGGCAACAACGGCTTTTAACGCTGTTTTAACGGCTTTAAGCGGCCCGATTGGCTGGATTATTGCTGGTATTGGTTTACTAGTCGGTCTAGGTGTAGCCCTCTATCAATGGCTCACAGCGGAAAGTGAAGAAACTAAAAAGCTCAAAGACGAACAAGAGGCGCTTGTTAAGAGTACAGATGATCTGATTGACTCAGTTAAACAAGGGGCAAAAGAGCGACAAAAGAATATTGCAGCGGTAAAAGGTAATACTGAGTCTTACCAAAAGTTAGCAAATGAAATCGTACAACTTTCACAAAAGACGAACAAAACAGCAGCGGACAAGAAAAACCTCAAGAAAAAGATTGATGCACTTAATGAGTCAGTAACAGGGTTAAATCTTGCCTATGATAAGAATACTGACTCACTCTCTCACAATAGTGAGGAGATAAAAGCCCGTATTGCTGCAATGGAGGCTGAGTCAACGTGGGAGGCCTCACAAAAGAGCTTGTTAGAAATCGAGCAGAAAAGGGCTGAAATTGGTAATCAGTTGAAAGCTATTGCTGAACAACGTACCAAATGGAACGAGGAGGCCAATGTAAGCGATAGTACCCGTAAGGAGAAATTGCAAGAGCTCAATGATAAAGAGGCTGAGTTAGTTACAGCTCAATCTCAATTACAACAAGAGTATCAAAAAACCTCAGAGGTACAACAGGCAGCCTCAGAGGCTATGGCAGCCGCAACTGAAAATGGTGCTAACCGTCAAATTGTATCTTATGAAAACATGTCTAAAGCTCAACAAAAAGCAATAGATGATATGCGTACTAAGTACAATGAGTTGTTAGATACCGCTACAAACATGTTCGACCAGATACAAATGAAATCAGCTATTAGTGTTGATGAGATGATTGCTAACTTGCAAAAAAACCAAGAGGCAATGTCAACGTGGGCGGATAACCTTAATATCCTTGCTAGCCGTGGTGTTGATGAGGGTATCTTAAATAAACTACGTGAGATGGGCCCTCAAGGTGGATTGTACGTGCAAGAGCTTGTAAACGCCTCAGATGAGAAACTGGCAGAGCTTAACGAGGTATTCTCTAAAGGTGGTGAAACAGCTATGAACGGATTGACCGCCGGTATGGATACAGGCTCACTAGGAGTTACGGATAAAATTAAAGGTATGATCCAAAACCAAGCATCCGGTCTTAAAGATGAGATTGCCGCCGCTGACTTTGGAAGTCTAGGGCAAGAAATTCCAAACGGCGTAGCTCAAGGGGTGGATGCTGGTGTTGAAAAATCTACTGACTCATCTAAGCGTGTTGCTGACAAGATGAAAGAGATGTTTGAAAATGAAATGGATATTCATAGCCCATCCCGTGTATTTAATGAGTACGGGGGGCACATTACAACCGGTCTAGCTGAGGGTGTTGATGAGGGGGCAAATCAGCCTATAAACGCTATGCAAAGCCTATCCGGTGAAGTTAAATCGCCTTTCAACTCTCTATACTCAGACTTTACTTATGTTGGTGATATGGCTATGGCTGGTCTTAATGCCGGTCTTAATAATGGAGCGGGGGCTGTAATGTCAACCGCTGCTAGTATCGCTGCTAGAGTGAGAGATACTATTAAAGGGGCTCTTGATATTCACAGTCCATCCCGTGTAATGAGAGATGAAATCGGGCGCTTTATCCCTCAAGGTATTGCAGTAGGTATTGATGCAGATGCCGGCGCCGTTAAAAAAGCTATGTTACGCCTCAAGGATAGCATGATGATAGATGCACGCCCAGAGATTGCACTAGGACTAGACAAGCAACTTGGCGCTCAAGTATCGGTTAAACAAAGCAGCAAGCAAACTATTGCAGAGAAAATCAAGGTTACTATGGACAAATCTAGCGAATTGCTAGAGAAAGCCCTAGATGTAGCAGAAACAGCCGTCAAACGCCCAGCGGCTATGTACTTTGATGATGGTACGCTAGTTGCTAAGACAAGTGATAAGTTTGCAAGACAACAGAATGAGCAAACAAGACGAGATAACAGGATGAGAGGGGTATTGATATGACAAAGATTATGACCTTTAACGGGGTTGATATGTCTAAGTTTTTCCGAATAACCGATATTATCCGCCCGATTGGTAACAAGAGGAGCGTGTCAACCGATAACGCCCCTCTTTTGGGCGTAAATATCCAACAGGTAAAGATTGGCGAAAAAGAACATACTATCAAGTTTACAATGTTTGCAGAAAATCCGGTTGCAATGGAAAGCCTCAAGCATGAGCTTGCCGGTGTCTTGAAAGTAACTGAGCCGGTTAAAATCACCTATGGAGATGAGCCGGATAAGTATTATCTAGGTATGCCGGTTGATGATGTAACGCCGGATAATGTTGCTAGATGGATGCAAAAATCAGAAATTAAAATCATGATCCCGGACGGCGTGGCACACAGTACAGTCTATAAAAACTTTAATAGTGATGAAAACGCTCAAACAACAGCGGATAAAATGATTTTTACCCTCAAAAACAATGGTACAGTTGATGCTTTCCCGATTATCCGGGTGAAACATAATGCTGAAAATGGTTATATCGGACTAGTCAATAATAATACAGCTTTTGAGATGGGAAACCGTGAGGAGGCTGATACTGGTATTGTCAAAAAGTCAGAGATTTTGCTTGATTATCGAGATAACAAAATCTCAGAGGCTTTCAATAGAGCTACAAAAAATAGATCAATTACAAATTATGCTAACGAAAATGAAACAGGAACACCAGAGCTTATAAATCTTTGGGGTAAAAACCACGTTAAATTAAGAGAGCAATTAACTCAAGGACAAACTGAGCACTATTCAACCGGCCTATCGTGGGACATTCCAACAGATGCAGCGGGTGAAACAGGTTCATTAAATGATTATATATTTTGTAAGCAAGTATTTATTGCAGATTCAGTAAAACAATACGGGTATTTAAAAATAACTGTATCAGATACCGCCGGGCAATTTCTTTATGGCGTGGAAACATTTAAGCGTTCACTTGGTTTAGATTGTGAGTTTAACGTTTTAAGACCGGATAGCAAAGATAGATATAGCTTTTTAAAACGCCTTGTTTTTAAAGGGGCAGATGATAAGCGCTTAAACCCTTTCAGCAAAGATAGAGGACAGTTTGAAATCAAGCGCAATGATAACGTGGTACAAGTTTATTATGACGGCGCTCATTACAACTTTGTTATCCCAGAAATTAAAGGGAAAAAGTCAGCTAAAATACATGTTACTCTAGGAGCTTTTCACGATAAGCCTATTGTATCGAATATGTACCTAGACGAGTTGATGTTTAGAAAAGACTTTGTACCTATGCTTGGTGATATTCCTAACCGTTACGCTATGGGCTCAACGGCTGTAATCAATAGTGAGGATGATAGCGTATATATTGATGGTATCGCTAAATCTAGTGAGGTTGTTGACGGCTCACAATGGCTTGCAATACCGCCGGGCAATTCTCAGCTAGAGATGTACTTTTCTAGCTTTATTAAGAAAAAGCCAACAGTAACAATCGAATTTGAGGAAAGGTGGCTCTAATCATGCTCTTAACTATTCATGATGCAAACTTGCAAAAGGTTGCTTTTGTTGACAACAGCAAACAGAATACGCTTAATTATTATGCTGATACGTGGGTAAGGAGCTTGCCTACTGGATCATCTACTTTTGAGTTTACAGTATTCAAGAAAGCAATTAAATCAGATACGGCTTTAACTAGAGCCTATCACTACCTCAATGAAAGAGCATGGGTATCATTTAAGTATAAAGGCAAAAGCTTTATATTTAACGTTATGACGGTTGAGGAAGATGAGCAAACGATAAAGTGTTATTGTGAAAACCTCAACCTTGAGCTTATCAATGAGATAGCTAACCCTTACAAGGCTACAAAGGCTATGAGCTTTGCTGAGTATTGTGAGGCTATGGATTTACTGTATTATACTCACCTCGCTATTGGTATCAATGAGGTATCCAATAAGAAAAGAATGATTGAGTGGCAAGGGCAAGAAACAAAACTTGCCCGCTTGCTCAGTCTTGCTAAACATTTTGATGCTGAGATTGAGTTTGATACACAATTAAACGCTGACAGCACTATTAAGAAGTTTAGTGTTAATATCTATCATGAAAATGATGATAATCACCAAGGCGTAGGCCGTATAAGAAACGATATACAGTTAAAATATGGCAAAAATATCAAATCAATCCGCCGTAAAGTTGACAAGACAGGTATCTTTAATACAATCCGCCCTACTGGTAAAAGAACAGTCAAAAATGGAGCTGGTGAAGATATCGAGGAAGTGGTAACTATCCGAGGTCTTGACGATTGGAAAAAGTACAATAAAGATGGTATTTGTGAGTTTTACCAAAGAAATGAGTCACTTTATGCGCCTCTTTCAATGCAACTCTATCCCTCAACATTCTCACACGGAACGGCTGAGGATCAATGGACAAGAAAAGATTTTACCTATGATACTGACAATCCAAAAGAACTAAGAACGCTAGCGTACAAAGAGCTTAAAAAGCATTGTTATCCAGCTATCACTTATGAGGTGGATGGATATGTTGATGTCGAGATTGGCGATACAGTCAAGATACATGATGCGGGGTTTGCCCCTCTTTTGACTATCCAAGCAAGGGTATCAGAGCAACATATAAGCTTTTCAAATCCGGCTAGTAATAAAACAGTATTCTCAAACTTTAAGGCTCTTGAAAATCAACTATCAGACGGCATACAAGAGGCTTTTGAGCGCTTGTTTGAGCAGTCTAAACCTTACACAATCAGACTTTCAACTAGTAACGGTATCGTTTTCAAAAATAATAGTGGTGAAAGTATTATCACTCCTACACTTTACAAAGGCGGCAAGTTAATCTCAGCCGGCGTAACGTGGAGATGGAGCTTGAATGATAAAGTGACTACTGGTATGACCTATACTGTAAGAGGTCAAGATATTGCTAACACGGTTAATCTAGCAGTTGCAGCGTATATTGATAATGATAGAGTTGCAGTTGATGAGGTAACGATTGTAAATGTTTCAGATGGTCGAATTGGAGCGCCCGGCAAATCATCTTACATCCATTTTGCTTTTTCTGAAAATCCAGACGGCTCTGGCCTATCATTGATTGATAACGGTCAGCGTTACTACGGATACTATACAGATGAGCAAGAGGTAGGAAGTACTGATAAAACCATGTATAAGTGGTTTGACAGATGGGCTAAGATTGAGGTTGGTGGTAAAAACTATATAAGAAACGCCTCGTTTCTCTCGGAAGAAAGCAAGTGGGGCAAAGCCTCTGCGGATGGACTAGCTTATAATTTTACTCACTCTACGGCAAATAAAGGTAAGTCAGGCTTGCATATGTATAGTGAGAACGGCTCGGTTATTCCACGCTGGAAAGGGGTTTATCAAAAAATTTCATTATCTCAACCAGCAGACACTACAATCACTATTTCAGCTTTGATTGCTAAAGATGGAGTTCCTCAAGAGGCACACATCGGAGTCCATTTTAGAAAAGACGGTGTAATCGTCAGACAGTCATGGCTTGATATACCTACTTCTCAAATCACTGGCAAGTACCAGCGTTTTTACCTATCGGCAAAGCATGATGTACCTTTTGACGAGCTATTAGTTATGCTATATGTGGGGTATGATAAAGTTGTCGATCTGTATGTAACAGATGTACAACTTGAAATTGGTAATGTAATGACTGATTTTAGGTTATCAGACGAAGATGTGCAAGAGTCTATAAACTCTAAAGCAGACCAAGGGCTCACTCAAGAGCAACTTAACGCTCTTAATGAAAAGGCTCAGATTTACGAGGCGGAGCTAAAAGCAAAAGCCTCAATGGATGCTTTTAGTGAGCTTGAGAAAGCTTACAATAACTTTGTACAATCAAACGCTGAGGCTCAAGAGAAATCTGAGGCTGACTTAATCGAGGCAAGCCGTAGAATTGAGTTGCTTACTACTGAGTTTGGAGGTATGAAAGAACTCAAGACCTTTATTGATACGTTTATGAGTTTTTCAAATGAGGGTATGATTATTGGTAAGAGTGATGCAAGCTCAACGATTAAGGTATCTCATGACCGCATCTCAATGCTCTCAGCCGGTAAGGAAGTAATGTATATCTCTCAAGGTGTTATCCATATTGACAATGGTATTTTCACAGCATCTATCCAAGTTGGGCGTTTTAGAGAGGAACAGTATCATCTCAATCCAGATACAAATGTAATCAGATATGTAGGAGGTTTTTAATGGCTGAGTTTTGGTCGAATAATGATAGAAGTTATTATATAAGATTGTGGGTAGATCAAGTATCACAAAATACCGCTGATAATAGCAGTCAAGTGAGGGTAAGACTTGCTCTGACAAACGGCGCTCACACTTTCGCAGATTATAGCTGTACTGCCTCAGTAACAGTAGATGGTCAGACTTTGAGTTGGTCGGGTATGCCATCAATGCTGAGTCAAAATAGCTCAATTATGCTGATTGATAGAACAGTAACAATCAGACATGAGAACGATGGCAGAAAAACGTTTAGCTTATCCGCTACATTCAGCGGAGGTGGTGGATGGTCGCCCGGAACATTAACAATCAACAACAACTCATTCACACTCTCAACGATACCACGATTGAGTAATTTGTCTATCGGTCAAGGCGTGATTGGTTCAAATCTTGCTATCACTATCAATAGACAAAACAATAATTTCACTCATACTTTAAGGTATTCATGGGCTGACAAGAGCGGGACTATCGTTACAAATGTTGCAACTAGTCACTCATGGACTATCCCGGTTGATTTTGCTAACAATATCCCTAACTCTAATAGTGGTACAGGTACTCTCTACGTCGATACATACAACGGCGGTACAAAAATAGGAACTCAAAGCAAGCAGTTTACAGCCTCTATACCAAGCGGCCTTAAACCAAGCTTTACAGGTATCACTTTAACAGATACACACGCTAGCGCTGGTGCTTTACTTTCTGGTAATGACTTTTTACAGATTATCTCAGATATTAAAGTCACTTTCAATGGCGCTAGTGGTACTTATGGATCTAAAATAACAGGGTATCGAGCTGAGATTATCGGTAAGAATAATGTTGTTACGGATAACGGCGGGCGCTTAGGTATGATGAACTTTAAAGGCTCAGCCTCTATCAGAGCTTATGTAATTGATAGTCGAGGGCAGCGCTCGGATACAAAGACTGTAAATATCAATGTACTAGAGTATTTTGCCCCGTCTTTCAGCTTTTCAGCTCTTAGAACTAGAGAGATTCCTAATGTATTGCAAGTGATAAGAAATGCCCGGATAGCCCCTATTATGCAATCTGGACGGCAAAGAAACACAATGGCCTTATCGTTCAAAGTTGCTCAGCTAGGCAGCTCAAATTATACGGCTGATAATGGAAGTGCAACAGGTATCTATACAACAGTACATACTCTTACTAATTCAGCTGCAAACCTAGCGGGTAATTATCCGGCCAATAAGTCTTTTGTGGTTATCGGTAAGCTAGAAGATAAGTTTACAAGTGTTGAGTTTGCTTTTACGGTTGCTACTGAGAGCGTGGTAATGTCTTATGATAACTATGGCCGTGTAGGTATCGGTAAAGTGGCAGAGTTTGGTAAACCCGGTTCTTTGGATGTACTAGGTGATATTTACTCAAACAATGCCCCTATTCAACAGTATAGGCTAACTAATAATGATGGAGGTCTAAGTAGAGGTAGTGCTCAGTGGGATGACGTTTGGAACAAGCGAGGAACTGAGTTTGGTTGGAGAAGTGGAAAGTACCCGGATAACCCTACTGGTAATGACTGGGGGCTATTTCAAAATTATTGGCTTGACAGTTGGAAAGGCGTGCAATTTTTCACAGGATTAACAACAAATAGATTTTTCTTTAGGACTTACAACAATAACACTAGATGGACTCCATCTCAATGGAAAGAAATCGCTACAAAGGATGACTTGCAGAAAATCGTTACAAGAAAAATTGAGCTAGGCTGGAATGTCATAGGAAATGTTGTCAGAAACGGGAACGTGGTTACAATTTCTGTAGAAAGAAAAATCACGAACATTGAGGCAGAGTCAAGTTATAGAGAATTGAGAGAAACTATCCCAACTGGCTTTAGACCAGCTCAAGAGGTTGTGTTGACACTCCAAGGGTATTCAGGCTCAATAATTTCAGGCACGGCTATCTTGCACCTTGCCTCAGATGGCAAAATCAGACTTACTACTAAATATCCGGGAAAAAATTTCTGGGCGGGTACAGTAACTTATATTACAAATGATCCATACCCTTAAAAACGTAAAAAAACCTACATTAAATAGAAGATAATAACCATAAAAGGAGGAGTTATATGAAATTAGAATACGGCTCAAAATCACAAGAATATGATGGGAGCGGTGTTGCGTCAGCTACTAAGGTTACGCTAGTCAATTCAAGCGGTGCGGTTGTACCTATCTTGCTACCGGCGGACAAAATCAGCTTATCCAATACAGAATTGCTTGATCTTGCCCTAGATGTTATCTATCAAGAAAACTTTCCACAGCGTGCTGAGAATGAACGCTTTAGCAAGGTAAATCAAGAACTGCAAAAAAATAAAGAGGTGGCAGATAAAGCTGAGCAAGCCGCAACGGAAACAAAAGAAAATCTTGATACTGTTTCAGCAATTACAGAGGTTTTAATTGCTCTTGCAATTTCACAAAATGGAGGTATGCCAACTCATACCTATAATAAGGTTGCTGCTTTCATCAAACCATTATCAAAAGGGACTAGGTACAATAATGGCGATATTGTGGCTATGCCTTATCCGTTTGATACAAATGCAAAGTGGCCTAGAGATACAAAAACCATCTTTAAGTTTCAAATGCAGCAATCAGAGGGCTATACATACAAAGAGCAAGAGCTTGCTGACATGTTAAGACAAGGCGTGCTTACGGTGGTTATGCCCCGCATTGAGTAAGGAGAGGGTATGACATGGGTTGATATAATTGAAAAATTGATACACGCTATCACACAGCTAGCTCCTACAATCGGAGTAATTGCAACGGGCTGGTTTGGTATGAAAGCTAGTAAATCCGGCAATCTTAATAGAGAGCAATTTCATGAGTTGAAAGATGAGTTAAACACTATCCACGCTATCGGTGAGGATAACAAGAAAAAAATATCAGAGGTCAATGATAAGCTCATCGTCCATGATAAAGCTCATCTAATAACTATGTACTTACGCCTTGAGCGTGATATAACAGTTGCTTTAAATCGAGGATATACAACAGTCCACGAGGCGGATATTATCCACAAGATGCATAAGAGCTATAAAGCTTTAGGAGGCAATGGCCGGATTGATAGCTTGTTTAATAGATATAATACTTTAGATGTGAGGGACTAAAAATGAAAATTAACTGGTTAGTACGCTTTAGAAATAGAGCCTTTGTTATTCGCTTTGCACTTGCTATCGTCTTACCTATTTTGACTTATTACAGTTTAAAATTTGAGGACTTGACTAGCTGGGCTGGGGTTTATGAGTTATTCTTGAAATACTTATCAAATCCTTACCTTATCGGGCTATCAATCGTGAGCGCCTTAAATATGGTACCGGATCCAACAACAGCCGGGCTATCAGATAGCTCAAGAGCTTTGACATATACTGAGCCAAGTGAGGACTAAACATAAGAGAGCCCGTTTGGGTTCTCTTTCTTTAAGGAAAGGGAAAAACAAAAATGGCAGTAAATATTGAAAATGCTATTGCATGGATGCAAGCAAGAAAAGGTAAAGTAACATACAGCATGGAATATAGAGACGGAGACGACTCTTACGACTGCTCGTCAGCTATGTATTATTCTTTGAGGAGCGCTGGAGCAGTATCTGCTGGTTGGGCAGTAAATACTGAGTATATGCACGACTGGCTTATTAAAAACGGTTATGAGCTTATTGCTGAAAATACCGAATGTAACGCTCAGCGTGGAGATATCTTCATCTGGGGCAGAAAAGGCGCAAGCGCTGGAGCGTTCGGGCATACTGGTATGTTCATTGACTCTGACAACATCATTCATTGCAACTACGCATATAATGGTATCTCAATCAACAATCATGACGAGCGCTGGTATTATGCAGGGCAACCTTATTTCTATATCTACCGCTTGACAAATCCGGATGTAACACCTAAAGAAGTCAAAAAAGGGTGGCAAAAAGATGATATTGGGTATTGGTACGTTAGAGCAAACGGTACATATCCTAAATCTCAGTTTGAGTACATTGAGGAAAATAAATCATGGTTTTATTTTGACGATAAAGGCTATGCTTACTCTAACAAATGGCTTAAATACAAAGATGGAAGATGGTACTGGTTCGATAAGGACGGGTACATGGCTACAAGTTGGAAAAAAATTAATAATAAATGGTATTATTTCAACCGTGATGGCTCTATGCAGACTGGCTGGGTAAAATGGTATAATAAGTGGTACTATCTTGATGCTCAAAATGGCGACATGAAATCAAGCACTTTTGTACCGTACAATGGAGGATATTATTTACTCTTGGATGATGGCCGTATGGCAGACAAAGAGGCTTTCAAAATTGAGCCTGATGGGCTCATCACAACTAAATAAAATAGAAAGATTCAAAATTTAATTACACTAGACCGCTGGCGTTTGCTGGCGGTTTTTTGTTTGCTCTAAAAAGGGGCAAAAAAGGGGCAAAAATACCGTAAATTACCGTAATCGTGAGTAAAACTTTTATAAAAAAGCTCATTTTATCCTTATTTATAGAGCATATTGTAAATTACTGTAATCTATCGTGTTTCTAAAAGTTGCTGTGTGCTCTTTTTTCGTGCTTTTTTCGAATAAATAAGATAAAATAGCCTAGAATAAATGATTAAAAAGAGGAATAATATGAAAATTCGTGGTTTTGAATTAGTTTCTAGTTTTACAGATGAAACTTTGTTACCTAAACGTGAGACAGCGCATGCAGCTGGCTACGACTTAAAGGTTGCGGTGCGTACGGTGATTGCTCCAGGAGAGATTGTTCTTGTCCCAACTGGTGTCAAGGCCTATATGCAGCCGACTGAAGTGCTCTATCTTTATGACCGTTCCTCTAACCCTCGCAAAAAAGGCCTAGTTTTAATCAACTCTGTGGGGGTTATTGATGGAGACTACTATGGCAATCCAGGAAATGAAGGCCATATCTTTGCTCAGATGAAAAACATTACCGACCAGGAAGTCGTCCTTGAAGTTGGCGAACGTATAGTTCAGGCGGTCTTTGCTCCTTTCTTAATTGCAGATGGGGATGAGGCAGACGGCGTGCGGACTGGTGGATTTGGGTCAACAGGGAAATAGAGGAATAAAATGGCAGACTATTTATTAGTTGTAGACATGCAGTCAGATTATGTTGCTGTAGGAAAAGCATATCATGAAGAACTGACTGCAGCTGTAAATGACAAAATTGCTACCTATCCTAGCGACCGAGTTATCTATATTCTCAATCGTTTTTTCTGGGAGAGAAAAGATAGAAAGAAGAAAT
>ERZ772974.411-NODE-411-length-33246-cov-7.715254_pt1 | contig 33246 bp, 40 predicted proteins | sample MGYA00580671_ERZ772974 | MGnify/ENA primary metagenome ERZ772974 (study PRJEB29015, sample SAMEA2738065) | human oral metagenome | biome: human oral; feature: human-associated habitat; material: saliva | place: China | collected 2218 ... | reverse complement strand
ATAAAAAGAAGAATTTATTGTAATGACTAAATATTTATCAATAATGATAAAAACAAGAATTTATCGTAATGACTAAATGTTTATCAATAATGATAAAAAGAAGAATTTATTGTAATGGATAAAAATTTATCAATGATGATAAAAAGAAGAATTTATTGTAATGACTAAATATTTATCAATAATGATAAAAACAGAAATTTATTGTAATGGATAAAAATTTATTAATAATGATAAAAGAACCTTGTAGACCTTTCTACAGGGTTTTTATTATGCAAAAGAGAGGAGAAAGTAATGCCGAGAAAACCTAAGAGACCATGTTCATATCCTAACTGTCCAAGGTTAACAGATAAACAATTTTGCGATGAACATGAAAGACTAGAGAATAAAAGATATGAGATGCAAGATAGAAATCCTGAAACAAGGAAAAGATACGGATCAACGTGGAGAAAAGTTCGAGCAAGTTATGTTAGAGAACATCCTTATTGTGAACTATGTTTTTCAGATGGACTGATGAGAGAAGTACAAGAGGTTCATCATAAGATACCTTTATCAAAAGGTGGAACACATAGTAAGAGTAATTTAATATCTCTTTGTAAAAGTTGTCATGCTAAAATTCATGCGAGCGATGGAAGTCGATGGAGAAAAAAGTTAGACAAAAATAATTTTTGTGAAAAATTTTCTGGAAGGGGGATTGAAAATCTCTGAAAAGAAAATGAAAATATAACGGGTGTGGGCAAAGATGCACAAAAAGTGCGAATTCAAAAGGGTAATAGGGAAAAGCTTGAGATAAGCGAGTTTAGTAAAAAATAAAATGAGGGAAGGAGACACTTTAAATGCCGACTAAATCGAATAATATTGGCGGACGTGGTGGTAAAAGAATAGGTGCAGGACGAAAGAAAAAATCAGTTGTAGAAAAAGCACTTAATGGAAATCCTGGAGGAAGAACACTAGAAGTATTAGATATTCCTGATCTTGAAGGTGTAAAAATGCCTGAACCACATGAAGTATTATCATCAACACAAAAAGATGGTAGTGTATTACAAGCTAAAGAAATTTATGAAGAAACGTGGAAATGGTTGGATAGCCTCAGTATGGGAAATCATGTTCCAAAGCCTCTTATTGAAAGATATGCTATGAGTAGTGCAAGATGGTTACAGTGTGAAGATATGACTAGTAAGCTAGGATTCTTATCTAAACACCCAACTACTGGAAAACCAATTCCATCACCGTTTATAAATATAGGAATAAATTATATGAATCAGGCTGTAAGGCTATGGAATGAAATATATCAAATCGTAAAAGAGAATTGTAAAACTGAATTTGATGGAGTAGTACCTCAAAATGATTTGATGGAAAAACTACTAAATTCAAGAAAAAATTTATAAGAATGGAGATTAAAAATGATAGAAAAAGTAAACCCAAAACATCCAGATAAAATTGCGGATAGAATCGCTGGAGCAATTGTAGATTTGGCATACAAACTTGAAAAAGAACCTAAGGTAGCTGTAGAAGTGCTGATAGGTCATGGAAAATGTCATGTCATAATAGAAACATCAGTTGATTTTGAGAAAAAAAGTATTCATAGAATAATTAGAAGAATAGCGGGAGTAGTTCACCCTGATGTAAATATTATATCGCAAGATAAAAAATTAAATAAAAATCAAAATGACAAAATACGATGTGGAGATAATGGTATATTCAAAGGTATGCCTATTACAAAAGAACAAAAAGAACTCTCAAGAATAGCTAGAAATATTTATTCACAGTATCCTTATGATGGGAAATACATACTTGATGGAGATAAGTTGATAATTTGTCAAAGTAATGTAAAAACGAAAGTACTTAAAAAATTGTATCCAAATGCTACAATCAACCCTTTAGGAAATTGGACTGGAGGAACGGATGTTGATACAGGAGCTACTAATAGAAAACTTGGTAGCGATATGGCTGATTCTGTGACAGGTGGAGGTCTTCATGGTAAAGATTTAAGTAAAGCTGATGTATCGGTAAATATATATGCATTCTTAAGAGCACAACAACTTCAAAGTCCTGTAGAATTTAGCTGTGCAATTGGAGATGAAAATATAGGCGATATGCCTTATGAAGAAATTGTTAGAATTGCAAAAGAATACATAGACTCCGTAGGTGGATTTGAAAAATTCGCTGAATGGGGTCTTTTTTAATGAGGTGTAGAGATGAAGAATAAACTATTAGAATATGAATTAAGAAATGTTGATGAATTAATACCGTATATTAATAATGCAAGGACACACTCAGATGAGCAGATATCAAAAGTGATGGCTTCAATAAAGGAATTCGGATTCTTAAATCCTATATTAATTTCAGAAGAAAATGTAATAACTGCAGGGCATTGTAGATTAATGGCTGCAAAGAAACTGGGAATGGATAAAGTACCTTGTATAAAGGAAAACTATCTAACACCTGCACAAAGAAAAGCATACGTTATTGCGGATAACCAACTCGCACTTGGAGGAGGTTGGAATGAAGAACTTTTAGCTATCGAATTATCAGATTTACAGGGTGCTGATTTTGACCTTGATATACTTGGATTCGATGAAAAAGAATTATCAAAAATATTTGATGAAGGTCTTGAAGGAGAAGATGACGATTTTGATATAGAAGCAGAGTTGAAAAAGCCATGCATAACAAAAGAGGGAGATATATGGCATATAGGTAGACACAAAGTAATATGTGGAGATTCTACTAAAGAAGAAACGTATCTAAAACTATTAGGAGAAACTAAAGTAAATTTAGTATGTACTGATCCACCTTATTTAGTAAATCTTGAGAGTGCTTCTGGAAAAATTAAAAATGATGATTTAAATGATAGAGAAGGATATGAGTTTTTACTTCTAGCGTTTAGTAATTGTAAAAACTCAATGGCTAAAGATGCATCCATTTATGTCTTTTATGCGACCATGAAAGCACGTATATTTTATGATGCATATGAAGACGCTGGATTTAAAGTTGGTGCTGGTTTAATATGGAAAAAACCAAGAGCACCGCTTATGAGAACAGATTGGAAATTCAACATGGAACCTATAATTTGGGGTTGGAGAAAAGATGGGAAACATATCTGGTACGGAGATCAAAAACAAAAAGCAGTGTTTGAATTTGATAGTATTAATAATTCAAAAGCAGATGGATATGGACATCCATCAAGTAAACCTATTCCGTTGATTTTATATTTAATAAAGCAATGTACACAAACTAACGGATTAGTACTAGATGCGTTTTTAGGATCAGCATCTACTTTAATAGCTTGCGAACAGAGTGGAAGAATATGCTATGGAATAGAATTAGAAGCTAAATTTGTTGATATTGCTGTGAAAAGATATATTGAATTAACTGGAACTTCTGATGATATATATATAGAAAGAAACAGAGAAAAGATTCCATATGATGAGGTGAAAATAGATGAGTCAATTAACAGTCGGTAGTCTATTTTCAGGATCTGGAGGTTTTGAATTAGGTGCTACGATTCTAGGGATGAAAGCAGTTTGGGCGAGTGAAGTAGAGCCATTTCCAATTCTTGTGACAAAGAAGAATTTTCCTAACTTAGTTCATTTAGGAGATATTAATAATGTTAACGGTGGTAACATAAAGCCAGTTGATATTATAACGTTTGGTAGTCCATGCCAAGATTTATCAATCGCAGGACAAAGGGAGGGCCTAAGTGGAAGTAAATCAAATTTATTTTATGAAGCAATAAGAGTTATTAAAGAAATGAGGGAGAATACAAATGAAAAATATCCAAGAATTATCATATGGGAAAATGTCTGTGGAGCTTTCTCAAGTTCAAAAGGAGAAGACTTTAGACAAGTACTTGAACAAATCTCAAAAATCAAATGTGAAAATATATCAATTCCTAAACCTTCAAAATGGAAAAATGCAGGATGTGTTATGGGAGGAACATTTAGTATTGCATGGAGAGTCTTGGATGCACAATATTTCGGAGTTCCCCAAAGACGTAAGAGAATCTTTCTTGTCGCAGATTTTACAGGAGAAGGTGCAAGAGAAATATTATTTAACGAAGAAAGCCTGCCAAGGCATTTTGAATCGTGCTCAGATAAGAAACAAGAAATTACCGGAGATATTGGAGAATGCACTGAAATATCAAAGTACTGTTTAATGGATCAAGGTGGAGAAAGGCTAGATGTTACATTAAATAAAACAGGAACTTTAAGAGCCCAAAGTAATCACCCACCACTTATTTTTGAAAATCATGGACAAGATAGTAGATTTAAAGGCCCACTAGATATTACACCAACTTTATCAAGTAGTTTAGGAACAGGAGGAAATAATCAACCTTTTGTAGTTGAAAATATCGCAAATTATGATGTGAGATTTACAAGTTTAAATACTAAGAATAGTAGATACAAAGTGTATGAAACGGCTACATCAAGAACTTTGGACACAGGAGGAAATAATCCAAATGCAAATCAAGGTGGAGTAGCAATAGTTTCTATATATTCTACTAGCAAAAATTATCATCATACAAAAGCTATAAAGGACAAGGTATCAACATTAGTCGCAACTGATTATAAAGATCCTCCTATTATAAATGATAAATATTTTGTTCGAAGAATTACTCCTCTTGAATGTAGTAGATTGCAAGGTTTCCCAGATTATTGGTGCGAAAGGTTAGAGCTACTCAATCCTACAGATGAAGATCTAAATTTTTGGAGAGAAGTATTCGAAACAAATAGAAAGATAAAAAATGGAAAAAAACAAAAAACTGATAATAATATAAGAACATGGTTAAAAAATCCTTATTCGGATGCAGCACAATATAAGATGTGGGGGAACGGAGTAGCTCTACCATGCGTATTATATATTTTTAGTGGAGTGAAGAAATACTTAGAAAATAGTGAATAATACTTGATAAATATGATGTTTAGAGTGATATATATAGTATCAAAACAAAGGAGATTAAGTATATGAAAACAAGATTTGAAAAAGATTATGAAGAAGCAAAACATGGTAATGGAATAGAAATTCTATCAAGTAGAAAAACTCAATTAGAAGTTTTAAGAAGACAATTTAAATCTTGTAGAAATACTTTTAAACGAGATTGTTTGAAACAGGAAATAATAAGACTCGAAGAAGAATATAAAATAATTGATGAATTATTTTAAAATAAGACTTGCTATTTAAATGGTTTAGAGTGATATATAGTGTAAGGAATTCTAAGGAGGATTTAAAATGTTAAATACAACAGAAAGATTAGAAGCAAAAGAACAAGCCTTACGTGAAGTAGACAGAACAAAAAAGTATATAAGTGGAGCTAGAAAATTTTTAGGAGAAGGGAAGATAGGACTTGCTATTGAACGTTATGATATTGCGGAGGATGCTCTAGAATCTGCAAATTATTATCGTGAACTGCTATGGAAACTTTCAAATGATGATCCAACTCAAGAAGAATTTGAAGTGATTTGTGTAGTAGAGTCAATGAAGATAGTTTTATATAAATTAGCAAAAGATCTATCAGGTAAATAATTATGGATGATTTAAAAAGAAAAATTATAAGATTAAAGGAGAAATTCCCAAAAAACACAAGGCTTAAACTAATTTCAATGGATGATATTCAAGCACCTCCAAGTGGGACTTTTGGAACAGTATTAGGGGTTGATGATATTGGTATGATCCTTGTAAAATGGGATAATGGTTCAACTTTATCTTTAATTCCCGAAGAGGACAAATTTAAAATAATAGAGTAACACTAGTGAATTTTACGGGAATTTTGATTGCGCTAACTCTTCTATTATATCATATAATTGAGATATATTTTAGAAAAAGTGTTTTCATTGTTTTCAATGTAGTTTCTTATTGAGTTCACGTAAAATATATGATATATTGTAGTTGTAAAGAGAAGAGCGCTCATTTTACATAAAAGTATATGGTTGCAAACATATGCTTCATTATTATATTTTTATAATCGGAGGTATATTATTATGAAAAAAAGACAAGTTTTTGCAGGTATTTTAACGGCTACTTTATTAATTACGCCTTTTGGAGAAATAATCAATCAAAATAATATAGTAGAAGCTGCGAAAAATAGGACACCTATAAAATCAGTAGTAACATATAGTAATCAAGAATTATTTAGAGCTTTCGATGAAGCGTATAAAAAAGGGGAATTAAATATTACAGAAGCACAATATAATGAAATTAAAATGAAATCATACTCTAGAGGATACGGGGGAGTTAATAAAACAGTATACTTTTGGGATGGAGCTAAAGATGAGTATATGTCAGGATTGGTAGTTGATATTTTTTTAACAGTAGGGACTGTTGGTATTGGGACAGTTATAAAGTACGTACCTAGATTAGCTAGAATAGCAGATTCGTTTAGTGGTGGTAGATATCAGTTTGCAAATGTTTTACTAGGAAAGATTATATCTAGCAATATAGATTTAAGTAATGGGATAATAGCTTATTATAGACCGGCGGGACAAAGATTTGTTCAAACACCACCAGCAGGCTCAAATTATTCAGGATATGGTGGATATTGGACTACCGCATATACATTATCTCATATAAGAGGTCAGTAGTGGATGACATTTTTAGATTATGTAATAAGCTATAGCTTGATTCCTATAATAATGATATTTTTTAATGTGAAGGTGTCTGATGTTAAGCATTTTAAGATATGCTCAGTATCAATTATTTTTACAATATTTCTAAAATTTTTCTTTTGGGATTACAGTGATTTCCCGTTGATAAAAATGGTATATTTATTTATGCTCATTTATGCTCTGCAAATGTTGTTTGAATGGGAAAGGTTGCTTAAACTTATGGGAGTCATACCAGAAGAAAAATAAAGTTAAATACTCTCCAAAATACATTATTTTTGGAGAGTATTTTAATTGTAGGTCATTATTTAGTGTTAAAACTTATGTTTTTTCCTTTAAACATTAACAATACTGAATTAATATTACTATAAAAGCTTGACTTTATAGCCTTTTAGAGTGATATATGTAGTAACAAAAAAAGGAGGTCATTAAGATGACTGAAAATAAAATAATAAGACAAGAAGCAAGAGAACAAGCACTACAGGAAGTAAAAAGATTAAATAAATATATTGAACAATCAAGATATAATTTTAAACAGGGAAGAAGAACGTCAGCAATTAATTTATTTTCAATAACTAAAGACGGATTAGCAAGTGCAAGATATTGGGTTAATGAAATACTAATATTTTCTGAAAATAATCCAACGGATGATGAATTAGAAATAATTAATTTGGTAGAATCAAGAGTGCTTCCAATAGAAGAATTAGCAAAAGAGTTAGAAGTTTGTTAAAACAAATAGCTAAAAGTATTAAGTAAATATCTTGATAAAAGCTTGACTTTATAGCCTTTTAGAGTGATATATATAGTAACGAAAACAAAGGAGATAAAGACAATGAACAACATCAAAGAACAAAACGGAATTAAATTTTTTAAAGAAACAACAATGGAGGAATTAGAGGAAAAAGGATTCTTATCAAGCAAAAGTGTATTTTTAAAATTTGGAGACAACGTTCTAATAGGAATTACAAATTGGAAAAATGAGTGTGTAGGAGCTATTTACAAAATCAAATATCAAGAAGGAGAAGTAAAAAGAAACCATACTTTTAAAAAATTAGAATTAAACAAGATTTCAAAATCAACTTTTGAAGACACAGGACACGCGATTGAATGGGCGATGAAAAACTGCTAAAAGAATAAAAAGAAAGTAGACCGAAAGGTCTATTTTTTATGCTCAGATGAGGAGGAGATTATGGGAAGAAAAAAGAAATATAAACCTACTAGATTCAAAGCTAAAACATCAGTATATAGTGAGGAACGTGCAGATTATGCGGTAAATTTTATTCAATGTTTAAGTCATACTAAAGGAACATGGGCAGGGAAGAAATTTGAATTATTACCGTGGCAAGAAGAAATTATAAGAGATTTATTTGGAATTATAAAACCAAATGGATATAGACAATTTAATACAGCTTATATTGAAATCCCTAAAAAGATGGGTAAGAGTGAACTTGCAGCTGCGATTGCACTTCTTCTTTGTTGTGGGGACGGAGAAGAACGTGCTGAAGTTTATGGATGTGCAGCGGATAGACAACAGGCTACTATTGTATTTGATGTCGCAGCTGATATGGTTAGAATGTGTCGAGCTTTAAATCGTAGAGTAAAGATTTTAGCTTCGCAAAAAAGGATAGTGTATTTACCTACTAATAGTTTTTATCAAGTGCTATCTGCAGAAGCATATTCAAAACATGGATTCAATATACATGGAGTAGTCTTTGATGAGTTGCATACTCAACCAAATAGAAAGTTATTTGATGTTATGACAAAAGGTAGTGGAGATGCTAGAACGCAGCCACTATATTTTTTAATTACAACTGCTGGTACAGATACAAATAGTATTTGTTATGAAACTCATCAAAAAGCAAAAGATATACTTGAAGGTAGAAAAATAGACCCAACATTTTATCCGGTAATTTATGGTGCAGATGAAAATGATGATTGGACTGATCCTAAAGTGTGGAAAAAAGCCAATCCTTCACTAGGAGTAACTGTTGGATTAGATAAAGTTAAAGCTGCTTGTGAGTCTGCAAAACAAAATCCAGGAGAAGAAAATGCTTTTAGACAATTGAGACTTAATCAGTGGGTAAAACAATCAGTACGCTGGATGCCTATGGACAGATGGGATAGTTGTAATTTTAATGTTGATGAAGAAGAGTTATTAGGTAGGATATGTTACGGAGGTTTGGATTTATCATCTACGACAGATATAACTGCTTTTACTCTGGTATTTCCTCCTTTGGATGAAGAAGACAAGTTTGTAGTTCTACCATATTTTTGGATTCCAGAAGATACGTTAGAACTAAGAGTAAGACGCGACCATGTACCTTATGATCTATGGAATAAGCAAGGTTATATACAAACTACAGAGGGTAACGTAGTTCATTATGGATATATCGAGCAATTTATTGAAAAACTCGGAGAAAAGTATAATATCCGAGAAATTGCATTTGACAGATGGGGTGCTGTTCAAATGGTTCAAAATCTAGAAGGGATGGGTTTTACAGTAGTACCATTCGGACAAGGTTTTAAAGATATGAGTCCTCCGACCAAAGAACTTATGAAGCTAGTTCTTGAACAAAAACTAGCACACGGAGGTAATCCAGTACTCAGATGGAATATGGATAATATTTTTATAAGACGTGATCCAGCAGGAAATATTAAGGCAGATAAAGAAAAATCAACAGAGAAAATTGATGGAGCTATTGCAACAATTATGGCACTAGATCGTGCGATAAGATGTGGAAATCAAAATACAGAAAGTGTTTATGATGATAGAGGCTTGTTATTTATTTAGGAGGTATGTATGAATTATTTTATGAAATTATTTAAATCTAGAGACAATCCTAAAAATAGATTAAACGGAAGTTCATATAGTTTTTTTATGGGTGGAAGTTCTAGTGGAAATAGAGTAACAGAAAGAAGTGCCATGCAGATGACGGCGGTATATAGTTGTGTAAGGATACTTTCTGAAACATTAGCTAGTCTACCTTTACATGTGTATGAGGTAACCGATACTAGTACAAAAAAAGCAACAGAACACATGTTATATACGTTACTTCATGATGAACCAAATAATGAAATGACAAGTTTTATTTTTAGAGAAACACTAATGACTCATTTGCTTTTATGGGGTAATGCTTATGCACAAATTATAAGAAATGGTAAAGGAGAAGTATTAGGGCTTTATCCATTAATGCCAGATAGAATGAAAGTTGATAGAGATGAAGCTGGTAATTTGTATTATGAATATCATATAAGCGAAGGGGATGCAAACTCTAAAACTAAAGGTGCTGTTAAATTATCACCAAGTGATATTTTGCATATACCAGGTTTAGGGTTTGATGGTTTAGTTGGTTATAGCCCAATAGCTATGGCAAAAAATGCGATTGGAATGGCTATTGCAACTGAAGAATACGGAGCAGCATTTTTCGCAAATGGAGCGACACCAAGTGGTATACTTGAACATCCAGGTGTAGTAAAAAATCCAGAGGCAATGAGAGAAAGTTGGGCTAGAGGATTTTCAGGCAAGAATAACCATAAAGTTGCGATACTTGAAGAAGGTATGAAATATACTCCTATTTCAATAGCACCAAATGAAGCACAGTTTTTAGAAACAAGAAAATTTCAAATAAATGAGATAGCTAGAATTTTCAGAGTTCCACCACATATGGTAGGTGATCTTGAAAAGTCTAGTTTTTCTAATATTGAACAACAATCTCTTGAGTTTGTTAAATACACGCTTGATCCGTGGGTGAAACGTTTTGAACAAGCTATGACTAGGAGACTACTTACAAGTGATGAAAAGAAAAAATATTATATAAAATTCAATGTTGATGGATTGCTTAGAGGAGACTATCAAAGTAGGATGAATGGATATGCAACAGCACGTCAGAATGGTTGGATGAGTGCTAATGATATAAGGAGTTTAGAAAACTTAGATTTGATATCAGATGAGGAAGGAGGAAACTTATATCTAGTCAATGGTAACATGTTACCACTTAAAAAGGCTGGTGCTTATGCAGAGAGATTAACAGATTATAAGGAGGAAAACACAGATGAAGAAATTTTGGAATTGGAAGACAGTACAAAATAATAATGATAAACCACCAGAGAACATATTATTCTTAAATGGAACAATAGCTGAAGAATCGTGGTTTGATGATGAGGTAACTCCACAGATTTTTAAAGAAGAACTAATTAAACATAGTGGAGATATTACAGTATGGATAAATTCACCCGGTGGAGACTGTATTGCAGCCGCACAAATTTATAATCTCTTAATGGAACACAAAGGAAATGTTAAGGTGAAAATTGATGGGATAGCAGCAAGTGCTGCAAGTGTGGTTGCTATGGCAGGAACAGAAGTTATTATGAGTCCTGTTTCAATGCTTATGATTCATAATCCTATGACAATTGCATATGGTAGTACAAGTGAAATGCAAAGAGCTATAGATATGTTAAGTGAGGTTAAAGAATCAATAATTAATGCTTATGAAATAAAAACAGGACTATCACGAAACAAAATATCAAAACTTATGGATAATGAAACATGGATGGATGCAAGAAAAGCAGTTGAACTTGGTTTTGCTGATTCTATCTTAAAACGAGACGAGATTCAGGATATTGAGATTCCAAATGTTAGTATGCTTTATCAAGAAGCAACAGTTCAAAATTCAATGATGAATAAAATTAAAGAAACTTTTAAAAATGTAAACGAAGAAAAAATAAAAGCTGATTCGTTAATGAATAGATTAGATTTAATAAAAAACTGGAGGTAAGAATTATGAATAAAAAAATACAAGAATTAATTGAAAAACGTGCTAAAGCGTGGGAAGGTGCAAAAGCCTTTGTTGAGAGTAAAAAAGATAGTGATGGACTATTATCAAAAGAAGATGTTGAAACTTATAACATGATGGAAGAAAAAGTTAAAAACTTTACTTTTGAAATAGAGAGACTTCAAGAGATGGAAAATATGGAAAGAGAATTATCAAAACCAGTAAATGATCCGTTAATCTCAAAACCAATGGTGTCTGATAAAGAAGATAAAATTCAAAAAAATCTTCAACACAAAAAAGCAATGATAAAAGCATTACGATCTAATTTTAGACAAATTGAAAATATTCTACAAGAAAAGGTAGATACTGATGGAGGATATTTAGTTCCAGACGAGTATGATAGTAGATTAGTTACTACGTTAAAAGAAGAAAATATTATTAGAAAACTATCTCACACTTTAAAAACAAATGGTAAACATAAAATCAATATAGCTGCGTCAAGTCCTGCGGCTGCATGGGTTGAAGAAGGTGGAGAATTAAAATTTGGAGAAGCAACATTTAAACAAGTTTTATTAGATGCTCACAAACTTCATGTAGCTATTAAAGTTACTGAAGAATTATTATATGATAGTGTGTTTGACTTAGAAAGCTATATCTTAGAAGAATTTGGTAAAGCACTAGCGAATGCAGAAGAAGATGCTTTCCTAAATGGTGATGGTAGTGGAAAACCAACAGGAATATTTGCACAAACTAATGGAGGAACGCACTTAACTGAGGTGGATGCACTAAAATCTGATGACATTATCAATTTAATTCATGCTTTAAAACGACCATATAGAAAAAATGCAGCATTTATTTTAAACGATAAAATCATAGCTAATATCAGAAAACTAAAAGATAATAATGGAGCATATATTTGGCAACCGTCATATCAATTAGGAGAGCCTGATAAATTAGCAGGATACCCAGTGTATACTTCAGCTTTTGCACCAGAAAATAAAATTGCTTTCGGTGATTTTAGATATTATAACATAGGTGATAGAGGTGCTCGTTCATTTAAGGAACTCCAAGAATTATTCGCTGGTAATGGTATGATTGGATTTGTAGCTAAAGAAAGAGTTGATGGTAAGCTAGTATTACCAGAAGCAGTTCAGATATTACCAATCAAAGGATAATATAAACTATGGAATTAAAACTTGAACAAGTTAAAAACTATTTGAGAGTTGATACAACAGAAGATGATGAGTTAATCTTATCACTTCTGTTTACAGCTAAAAAGTTATGCTTAGGAATACTAAGGGTGAGTAATTTTTCAGAGTTAGGTGATGAGCATGATTTTGATGAATTTAAAATACCTATATTATATACAGTTGCTTATCTTTATGAACATAGAGAAAATGCTGATTTTAGAGAATTAACACTAATTCTTAGAGCGTTACTATTTAATCATAGGAAAGAGGAGTTTTAAGATGGATATTGTAGAATTAGATACCAGAATTACTTTTCAAAAGGTAGTTTTAGAATTTGATGAATTACATCAACAATTAGAAACATGGAGTGATTTTTTTACTTGTTGGTCTAATTTAAAATTGATAAATTCAAGTGAGGTAGAAAAATATGGTGTAAATAGAAGTTCAGAAGTGATTTCTTTTGTGGTTAGAAAGATGTCGGAATTAAAAGAACTTAATACGTTAGAATACAGAATAAAGTATAACAATAAATTTTTTGACATACTAGAAGTAGATGTGTTTAGTAAAGATAAAAAGTTCTTAAGAGTTAAGGGAGTTAATAGATATGACTAAGAAGACAACTATTGATTCACTCGCTGCGGAGATAACAAAGGGTTTAAAGGAATATTCTAAACTGACTGAGGAAAGTTTAAAAGGTGCAGTAGTTGAAGTGAGTAATGAAGTTAGAGATAAAATAAAAGAAGGATCACCTAAAAAAAGTGGAGATTATGAAAAAAGTTGGAAAGTGACAAAAGAAAGAGAAACAGCACACTCTATACAAACAGTAGTTCATTCAAAAAATAGATATCAATTAGCACATTTACTTGAATTTGGACATGCGAAGAAGAATGGAGGGCGTACTAAAGCAATTCCACATATAGAGCCAGCAACAAGAGATATTAACGAAAAAGTATTAGAAAGAATAAAGAGGGATTTATCGTGAATAAAAATGAAGTATGTGAAATGTTATATAAGCTAGAAATTCCATTTGTTTATAGTCATTTTAAAGAAGGCAGTGCTCCAAGATTACCATTTCTTATATATTATTATGATGGAGAAAATACTTTTAAAGCAGATGGTAAATTATATTATAGTGTGAAAAATTTAATTATAGAAATGTATACAGAGAAAAAAGATTTTAAATTAGAAAAAAAGATAGAAGATCTTTTACAAACTTATTCTTTAATCTATACAAAAGACGAGGTATGGATACCGAGTGAAGAAATGTATGAAACAATTTATAAAATGGAGGTTTAAGTATGGAAAATAAAGTGAAATTTAATTTGTCTCATGTTCATTATGCGAAATTAACTGAAGGTGATACAACAACTTATGAAAAGCCAGTACCAATTCCAGGTGCTGTAAAAATTAGTTTAGAACCTAATGGAGAACCAGAAAGTTTCTATGCAGATGGAGGATCATATTACACGATTAATAACAATATGGGATATGATGGAGATTTAGAGATTGCGATGATTCCAGAAAGTTTTAGAAAGGATATTCTTCAAGAAAGAGAAGATAAGAATAAAGTTCTAGTTGAAGATTCAGGGTCAGAAACAAAGAACTTTGCATTACTTTTTGAATTTGATGGAGATCAGAAAAAAATACGTCATGTACTTTATAATTGTTCAGCAGGTCGACCAAAAATTGAAGGTCAAACAAATGAAGAATCAAGAGAAGTGCAAACAGAAACACTTTCAATAAAAGCAAGACCTATCAAAGAAGGACTTGTGAAGAGTAAAACTGGTAAAGAGACAACAGAAGAAACATATAAGAATTGGTATCAAACAGTGTATATGCCAACACATGAAGGAGAAATGTAATGGGAGTTATTAAAGATATAAATGTAGATGGAAAAATTGTAAGATTTAAAGCGTCAGCAGCTATACCTAGACTATACAGAATGAAGTTTAGTCGTGATATTTATAAAGACTTACTTATATTAGATAAGATTAATAAGAATAAAGGAAATATCGATATTGAGAGTTTAGAAATATTTGAAAATATCGCATATATTATGGCTTACCATGCAGATGATAAAATCTCAAATGATGTAGGTGAATGGTTAGAACAGTTTGATACTTTATCTGTATATAAACTTCTACCAGACTTAATAAAATTATGGGGTATAAATGTTAAAACTATGAGTACATCTAAAAAAAAGCAAAAGAAACTGAGCGGACGTTAAATACCGCTCTTTTTTTACTGCGTGCAGTTGAATTAGGACTTTCAATGAATGATTTATCAGAGTTAACAATAGGGTTAGTAAATGATATGTACATTGAAAAAAATAATGATAGTTATGATTATAAATTAATAGCGACACAAGAGGATATGGATAATTTTTAGGAGGTGATTGTATGGCAAGTAGAATAGCAGGTATTACTGTAGAAATCGGAGGAGATACTCTTAAATTAAAACAAGCATTAAGTGAAGTTGAAGGTAAGATTAAGCAAACTCAAAGAGAACTTAAAGATGTTGAAAGACTATTGAAACTCGATCCACATAATACTGAATTACTTACTCAAAAACAAGAACTCTTAAATACAGTCATAGAGGAAACTAAGAAAAAACTAGAAACATTAAGGATAGCTGAGGAACAAGCTAAAACTGCACTCGCAAATGGAGATATTTCAGAAAAGCAATTTGACGCATTAAAAAGAGAAATTATTGCGACTGAACAAGAACTAGATAAATTCACTGAAAAACTAAAACACACTGATAGTTCAATGCAAGCTACACTTAAAGAAGTTGGGGGTAAGTTTAAAGAAACTGGAGAGAAGATATCTTCAGTAGGTACAACTCTATCAAAAAATGTGACAGCACCAATTGTAGCAGTTGGAGCTGCAGCAACATTAGCCTTTCGTGAAATTGATGAGGGTTATGACACTATCATCAAAAAAACTGGAGCAACTGGAGAAAGTTTTGAGGGGTTAAAAAATGTTGCGGATAATATTTTTAAAAGTTTACCTGTTAGTATGAGTGATGTAGGTGTTGCGGTAGGTGAGGTCAACACTAGGTTTAAAGTTACTGGTGATGAGCTTCAAGAACTATCTACTTTATTTCTTAAGTTCGCAGAGATAAATGAAACAGACCTAAATACCGCTATAGGAATGACAAACAAAATAATGGTTCAGTGGGGTATTGACGCTAAAGAAACAGCCAACGTGTTAGGATTAATAACACAAAAAGCACAGGATACAGGAATAAGTGTTGATACTCTTATGAACGGAGTTCAGCAACACGGAGCAATTCTAAAAGAAATGGGGTTAAATCTAGGTCAGAGCATTAACTTACTTGCACAATTTGAAGCAAATGGTGTAAATGCAGATCAAGCATTAAGAGGGTTTAGAAAAGCAGTCGCAGCCTATACTAAAGATGGACTTTCTATGGATGAAGCTCTTAAGAAAACAATTGAATCGATAAAAAATGCAGGAAGTGAAACTGAAGCACTAACTATTGCGACTAAGATTTTCGGAACTAAAGGTGCTGCAGAGATGACTAGGGCTATAAGAGAAGGTAGATTTTCTATAGATGATTTATCAAAAAGTATGTCTGAGTACGGGGATGTTGTAGACAAAACATTTGAAGGAACTGAAGATGGTATAGATAAATTTAAAGTAGCTAGTAATAATGCTAAGTTGGCATTAGGTAGTTTAGGAGAAGCAATTTCTGATGTTTTAGGCCCGATTTTACAAGGGGTAGCTACAGTTCTTGGAGGAATAGCAACTTGGTTGAATAGTTTAAGTCCAACTGCTAAACAGATAGTCGTAATAATTGGACTTATAGTAGCTGCGATTGGGCCACTCTTAGTAATAATTGGTACAGTCATTGGTTCAATAGGAAATATAATAACGGGTGTTGCAGCAATTTCTGGTGCTTTTAGTGCGATGAGTGGTGTTATGGCTGGTTTATCTGGTGCTGTAGTACCAATACTCGCTATAATAGCTGCGGTTGTAACATTGATATCCATAGGTAGTTATTTAAAAGATCATTGGAGTGAAATAAAAGATTTTTTTATAAATCTTTGGGAAGGTATAAAAACTTACTTTTCAGAAACATGGACAGCTATTAGTACTACTATAACCGTTGTATGGGAAGTTATTAAAAATTATTTTTCAACAACACTCACAGCTATTAGTCTTATATTTACAACTGCTTGGGAGGGTGTTAAAACTTATTTCACAGAACTATGGCAAAGTATAACCTTAGTAGTGACTACAGTTTGGGAGAATATAAAAACATATTTTACAACTACCTTTACAGCAATTCAAACTCTCTTTACAACCGTGTGGGAGAGTATAAAAAATTTCTTATCAATAACTTGGGAAACAATAAAAACAATTTTCCAAACAGTTCTTGATGTAATAAAAAATATCATTACAAGTTACTGGGATTTTGTATTCCAAACTACAAGTACAATTTGGAATAGTATAAAAGATTTCTTATCTACTATATGGAAAAACATCAGTAACTCTATAAATACGATAGTACAAGCAATTAGTGATTTTATAAGCACCTCTTGGAATAATATAAAAAATGTTATAAGTAATATTTTAGATGCTATTTTTAATACAGTTTCAAATATTTGGAATAATATTTATTCAACAATCTCTAATCTTGTAAACTCAGCTTATAACTATGTCCAAAGTGTATTTAATAATATGTTATCGGCTGTGGGAAATATCATAGGAAATATTAGTTCAACAATCCAAAATGGATTTCAAAGTGCAGTAGATTATATTTGGGGACTAGTAAACTCAGCTTATTCTTGGGGGAGTGATTTAATTTCAGGAATTGTTAATGGAATTAGGGATAAGATAGGTGCAGTTGTTGATGCAGTAAAAGGTGTAGCTGAGACAATTTGGAGTTATTTACACTTTAGTGTTCCAGAGGTAGGACCACTTACAGACTACGAGGATTGGATGCCGGACTTTATAAAAGGATTGTCTAAAGGTTTAGATAGTAGTAGAAATCTTTTGAAAAACTCAGTAGCTAAGTTATCAAATGATTTGGTGATAAATCCAGATTTAAAAGGATTTACACTTCCAAGAGTCAATGCAACATCAGGTATAAGTAGTGATGATTTAAACAAATTAATTCAAGCTATAAATATACCACACGAGACAACTGGCGATATAGTTATCCCGGTTTACTTAGGTGGAACATTACTTGATGAAATAATAATAAACGCACAAAATAGACAAATTATAAAATCAGGAGGAAGGTAATATGAAAAAATCGTACATAAAAATTAATAATGAAACAATACCAACTCCTGATGAGATAGACTTTGAGTTTAGAGATATTGAAGGTAGTAGTAGCGGAGTTACCGAAGCAGGAATAACACATAGAGACATTGTAAGGGAAAGTGTGATATCTATATCTTTGAAAATGACTCTAACAAATCAGTATCTTTTAAAGTTATCAAAAATGTTAAAGCAAAATACAATACCAGTTAAATATTTCGATCCTTATTCACTAGAAGAAAAAGAAATAAATACTTATTGTACAAATTTTAAGGTTAGTCTTTTAAATAAAAACGGTAGTCTTGGAATTTGGGGTGTTAGTTTTAAATTGGAGGAATACTAGATGTATCAGACAAGTGTTAACTTCAATAAAATGATAAAAAAGAAAAGTAGAAAGTATTTTTGGACAGGAGAGATAGTATTAAAAACGGGAAAAATAATTAATTTTGATGATAAACATATTCTAAAAGATAGTGGCTATATAAGTAATTCGTGTTCAGGAAGTAATGAAATAGAACTAGGTTCAGTTTACGCTGCGGAGATGGGCATTACTTTGAAACTTGATGAATTAAAAGAAATAACATTAGACGGAAGTATTATAAAACTATATTTCAACTTAGTCTTGGAAAATAATGAAATTGAAAAAGTACCACTAGGAATATTTGAAACAACTGAAGCTAATAGAACGAAGAAATTTGTTGAAATTAAAGGTTATGACTTTATGGTTAAGTTTAATAAAACTCTGAGTTTTAAAGAAACATCTGGGACTATTTATGAACTTCTAGAATTTTGTTGTAAGAAGTGTAGTGTAGAACTTGGAATAAGCAAAGAAGAAATTGAAAAATTACCAAATGGTGTAGAAAGAGTTGGGATTTATGCCGAGCATGATATAGAAACGTATCGTGATTTAATTCATTATATAAGTGCAACTACTGCAAGTTTTGCGACTATAGATCGTTTTGGTAAGTTAATATTAAAAAGATTTAATACGAACTCAAATTATGAAATAAAAGAAATAGATAGGTATGAATTAAGTATTTCAGATTTTACAACTAGGTATACTGCAGTACAAAGTACAAATCTTAAAACAAAAATATCAGAGTATTATTCAAAAGAAAATGACAATGCGTTAACTATGAATATTGGTGTTAATCCTCTTATGCAGTTAGGACTTCCTGAAAAACGAGTAAGGATGTGTAAAGCAATTTTAGAAGAGGTAGCTACATTTGACTATACTCCGTTAGATAGTGTAGTCGTAAGTAATCCAGCATTTGAGGTCGGGGACAAGATTACTTTTAAGGTTGGTGTTGAAAGTTATTATACTATAGTTACATCAATTGAGTATAAAATTCATGGAAAATATAGAATTAAGAGTGTAGGTAAAAATGCATTACTATCTAAAGGAAAGAGCAAACAAGATAAGAATATTCAAGGTATATTACAAACTATTGAGTCTGATAGAGTAAAGGTGAATGCTTATGTTAATGGAACTGAAATAAAAATAGGAAAGAATTCACAAACAATAATTGATATAGAATTTGCATCAAGTAAAGAAACTGATGCTTTTTTTATCGCTACTGTGTTATTTGATGTTAAAAGTTTAAAAAAACATATTGAAGAGATTGTTACTTTAAAAGATGAAAAAGAAGAAAAGAAAATAACATTGATTAGAGAAGTTGACGAAGATCAAAAGCTTAATATTATATACTCATTAAATGAACTTACAATAAAAAATCACGTACCAAGGTTTATAGCTAAGGTAGGAAGCCAAATGGTTACATTATTCTACCCACTAATAAACTTAAAAGAAAAAGTGATTAATAGATTTACTGTTGATTTTGAGTTAGAAAAGGGTAGCTTAGTTATTCCAATAGAGGGAATAAGTGCTGCGATCATAGGTAGTGCGCTAGGAGGAGATGTACCTTGGGACGGTAAAATAAAAGTAAATGAGAACTTAGATAAATTAAAACTATCACATAGAAAACAAGTGGATTTAAGTGAAGGTAGTATAGAGGTTGAAACTTATGATGTTCCTAAATATGAATTTAGTGATGTGATTATAAAAAATGATTTAAAACGAAAATTCGTATTTGGAAATATAACCGAGAATGTAGAAGTGGAGGAGAAAAATGAAAGGTAAGACAATAATAGAATTAACCGATGTTAAAACAAAAAAGAAAGAGGTTTTAAAAGATGATAATCTCGTAACTGATGTTTTAGAAAAGATTCTAACATTAAATCCCAATGGACTACTTACAAATATCAATAAAGATACCTTTTATCCAATAGTTGAAAAGATAGTAGGAGGAATCTTGTTATTTAAAGATAAAATAACAGAAGATAAAAACACTAGCTTTGTAACTACAAGTAATGAATGTATTGGATATGCAGGACAAGTAGAAGGAGTTCAGGAAAATTCACTACAAGGTAGTTTTAATAAGCAAGAATCAAAAGCAACATCAAATGGTTATAAGTTTGTTTGGGATTTTGGAACATCAAAAGCAAATGGTAAGATATCAAGTGTTTGTTTAACTAATGCCAAAGCGGGAGGTGGTTATTTTGGAACAAAGAGTAATGGTGAGACAAATCGTATAAAACTAGGTGAAGATAAATATCTTATTAAGAATACAGATACTGAGATGAAGAAAAAATATGTCAATGTAGTAGAAGCTAACTTTGAAGAAAATTATATAGTATCAATAGTTCCTGAAAGTGATCATCTTAGAATAATAAAATCAAGAGAACCACTGCTTAACTTTAGATTAGATGATTCATTATCATTTTTAGACGAGAAGAATATAACAGAAACAAAGATAAAGTATAAGAAATCTTACGGAACATATGGAGTGTGTATTTATGTGGACGCAGAGAATTATTACTTATTAAAAACTAGTACTAGCGGAGGTAATACTAATGTAACTAAGTTGAAAATAAATAAAGCAAATAATTCTATTGAAGAAACTGAATTCACATTAGAAAATGTGAAAATAGAAAATATAGGTGCATACTCATTAGACTATGATTACTATAGAACTATTAAATCTGTATTGAGAGGGGGGTATGTATATGCGGTTAGCACAGATGAAAAATATGTTGTGAAGTTTGCGATAAATAACCCAGTAGATGTAACTAAAATAGAACCTAAGTTTACTCTAAAAACAGGATCAGTATCAAGCCATACAACAGGATGTGGAATGTATATATTAGGAGATATGATAATAGGGACTAACTTTACTATTGATAAAAATGATAAAGTTACAGAAATTGCACAAAGCGATTTATCAACAATAGAATGCATTCCATTAAGCTATGGTCCATTTTTACTTGGATATTTTGCGAACGGAGAAAGCTCAGGGGATAAGTATTTAAGAAAAGTTTTATACTTAATTACACCATACTCAGCAACAATAAATAATTTATCGAAGACAGTAGAAAAAACGGCGGATAAAACAATGAAAATTACATATTATTTAACGGGAGGTAAATAAAATGAATACATTATTAAATTATAAACTTATAATTTCAAGTATAGGTGGTGTTCTAGGAGTATTTCTAGGAGGTATGGACGGACTTATCTATGCACTTTTAGCATTTTCAGTAATTGACTATGTGACTGGAATAATGTGTGCAATTGATAAAAAAGAACTATCTAGTTCAGTTGGTTTTAAGGGAATAGCTAGAAAAATTATTATCTTCTCATTAGTTGGGGTAGCTAATATACTAGATGTTTATATTCTAGGTCATGTAGGAGTATTAAGAGCAGCAGTAATATTTTTCTACCTATCTAATGAAGGTATTTCTATACTAGAAAATACTTCAAAATTAGGACTACCAGTACCTGAGAAACTACAAAACATTTTACAACAATTAAACAAGGAGGAAAAATAAGATGGTACAAATAATAAATGAAACACTAATGAACGCAGGTCAACTTGACAGCATAGACTTTGTAGTAATTCATAATGACGCAGGAAGTATGACACCTGAACAATATGTGGAATGGTTAAGATATCGAGATAAAGCGCTTGGAATAGCTCACTATTACTGTAATCGATATAGTATCGCACGAGTAATAGATACATACAACATTGGATATCACACTGGTGAGTGGTGGAGTAATACCCACTCGATAGGTTATGAGGTATGTGAGAGTATGAAAGTCTCAGATGAGGACTTCTTGGCAAATGAAGATATGGCGTTAATGCAGGCAACAGAAGACTTGATCTATTATGGCTTGCCAATTAATAAACAAACGGTAAGACTTCATCATGAGTTTAGTCCAACAAGTTGTCCGCACCGTAGTTTAGCTTTACATGGTGGAACAACTGATAGTGTTAAAACTTACTTTGTAGAACGTATGAATTACTTTGCGACTTTAGGAGAAACAGTTGATGAAATGTTAGGAAATACTAGTATCTCAGAACCAAGTACGTCTACAAACTCAGTATCAACTGGTGATAGAAGCAATGAAGAAATTGCACGAGAGGTTATTTCAGGAGCATGGGGTAATGGGGAGGATAGAGTAAACAGATTAACAAATGCAGGATATAATGCAAGTGAAGTTCAAGAAGTAGTGAATAGATTACTAAATGGGAATTATACATCTAATAATTTAGATGAAATAGCCCAAGAAGTGATTCAAGGTAAGTGGGGTAATGGACAAGACAGAGTTAATAGACTGACAAATGCAGGATATAACTACAATGAAGTTCAACAAAAAGTTAATGAAATATTAGGATAAAATACGAGCCTAGAGGAAAATTAATTCTTCTAGGCTTTTTTTGTTATTTAATTATGAAGAATATATTAAATTTAGAGATATATAATTAATTTTCCACCTTGGATGTTCAATAACTAAAATAGTAGTATTAACAAGTATTAAGATGAATAGTCAGACTATTATTTATAATATATAGTTTATTTTTAAAATAAAACAGAAAATATAACGAAAAATATTGACTTTTAATCGTTAATGTGTTAAAGTTATTTTAAATAAAATTTAAGGAGGCGATCTTTATGGGTGGAATAAACTGTGGAGTTTCAAATAATAAAATCAAATATATGTCTGAATATAGATTAAATTATGCAAGATATATGCAAGAGTATTTTAAATTTCTAGAACAATTCTCAAAAGCAAACTATTTTGTTGAAGAATTCACTATTAAAGAAATAGAAGATACAAAAGAGGCGAATAGAGCATACAAAAATGTATTAGACTTATTGTCATTTTCTATAGAATCTTTAAATGAAAGTGAAAAATATTTAAATACATGTTGTGAATTGTTAAGACCATTATTTAAATATGATAAGATTAGAGATGTAACAAGAGAAACATATAGTAATATAGATGCTTTGAAATCTCGAGAATTATGGGAAACTGCTGGATTACTCACTTCTGAACAAAAAGTATGGAATATGGTTACAGAAAAATTAGTTGAAGGTGGAGAATTAGAGTATTTATCATATCAACATTCAGAGTTGAAACTATTAAAAAATCATGTAGAGAAACTAGTTTTAGAATTTGAAAAGTTAGAAGATTCAATAAATTTAGGAGTTTCGTATGTAAGTATTAGAGACTTAGAAGTTAATGTTACACCATATACAGCAATGATACTATCAAAAATAAGTGATGTATCGAGTTCTATAACTTACTTATGCTTATTGGAATATTCAACTCATACAAGTATTTCAGGAAAAGAGTTGTCAGTAGAGGATTTTATTGTAGAAAAAACAGAAAGTACTCTAAAAAAAGACATAATATAAAGAAGAAAATTCCTTGTTTTTAAACAAGGAATTTCTATTTAGGAGGGAATATAAGTGATTAATGTTAGTAACTATGGTGTAAAAGGATTTTATACATTTAAAGGTAATATTAATAAAGATTTTCGACCCTGTGCTACATCAATTAATAGAGATGAGGCGTACTTTAGGGCTTGTAATGAGGCGAATGAAGTTATGGGTATAGAAAATACTATTTTTCCAGAGATACTAAATATTGGTAAAGATACAACAAATTATATTTTACCTATACATTTACATCCGTTTCTTTGGAATGAAAGATTGAAGAGAGACGTAGATTGGTATAATAAGACGCGTGTTCCATATATTAAATTTTTAAACTATAAAAACGAAAAAGTTACTTATATACCACGTGATTTGTCTGTATATAATAATAGAGATGATAAAATAGGACTTAGTTGGTTGCAATATGAGGGTTATGCATATGATGAAAAACTAGAAGATGCAAAAATTAAATCTATAATGGAACTAATAGAAAAAGATGTAATAACATTATGGTGGCATCGTGAAACTAAAAGTGTAAATATTGTTATTGATAAGAACAGAGAGTTAAGAGATATAGAAGTGAATCTAAAGGAACAAGGGATTTCTATGAAAAGTATGGAACTAGTTAATGATATGGGTGTTTATGTTGTAGTGACCATTTTACAACAGAAAAATGATTATCCTAAAGTTTGTTATGGCAGTGCCGCACATTTTAATATAGATGAAGCGATAAAAAGATCAATATATGAAGCAATTTCAGTAATAGCTGGGGAAAGATATCAATTTATTAACAATAAAGAAATATCTGAAGAACAGCGAATTCCAGAATTTTTAGAAAACAATATAGAAAAAAAGTTGTCTCAATACAAGGAGATAAAGTCATTAGAGTTGGCTTTAAATAAGTATAATTTTTATTATACGTATAGTTCATATGGAAAAGGATATCTAGTGAAATCATATTGTTATGAAATGCAGCCAGTGTTGTATAAAACTAGTGTGCATTTGACTAAAAGATTTATTTTGGCAAGTGATACTCAAGTTGAGATTAAGGATGATTTTCCATTTATTTAAGGAGACGAGATATGTTTAAAAAAATATTAATTTCTGATATAGTAGTGTCTATTTCAGCTAGTTCTTTTAGCATTTTTACGTATTGGTATATTTATGTTGTCTCAAGTGAACAAAAAAATATTGCTCTTTTAGGAGTTGGACAATTATTAGGAGTGTTTTTTTCAATATTTGGAGGTGCATTAATAGATAAGTATAATAAAGTAAATTATATGAGATACATAGTAATTTTAAAAATACTTCTATTATTGTTATTGCTGTCAATGGGTAATACAATAGGATATATAAACATACTCCCTATATATATGTTTTTTTCAGCTCTTCTAGGTAGCTTATATTCACCGATTTTAGAGACAATAATACCTTGTATTTCAGAAAACGATGAACAACTTTATAAAATGAATACGATAAATGCTTCTTTTGGTCAATTCGGAGGAATATTAGCAGTTTTTATTTCAGCGCTATATGTATATATTTATAATATTGATATAATAATTTATATGACATTAATATTTAATATTTTTGGATTAGCATTATTGTATGGAATAAAAATAGTAGATAGAATTGAAGGTGTAAAAAACAGTGTTATACAAAATATAAAAAATGGATTTGTTTATGTTTTTAAAACGAGGTATATTATAAAATTATTACCAGTGGCATTAATTATGAACTTGACATATTGGACAATTTTTTTTCTATTGCCAAAAATCTCAATAGAAGAATTTCATTTTTTCAAACTATCTTATAATATATTTGAGTTATTCTTCGGAATTGGGGGAATACTAGGAGGTTTAATATTTTATAAGTTTGTAATAAAAATAAAGAATATGTTTTTTATCTTTATTGCGGGTCTTATTGGACAATCAATAATGCTCATTTTTATGGGAATATCATTAAGTAAAATTAGTACTACTATATTAATATTAATTTATGTATTATGGGCTTTTTATGCTATTTTTAATACTATAGTTTCTATAGTATACTTCTCAAATGTACAAAAGAATATTCCACGAGATATTTTGGGAAGTGTAATTGGAACGATTTTTATGTTATTTTCACTAATAAATCCAATAGCTGCAGCTTTAACTCCGTTTGTTATTAGTTATTTAACGATATGGAAAGTAGTTGTATTATCTGGGGGAATTATGCTAATGTCAGTATTTGTTATATTAATAATTAAAGATATTAGAAAAGCATTTAATTAAGAAGTATGTTAGATAAAATTACTAGATATAAGAGAAAAAGGATTTAAATGTACTGGTAAGCTTTTATGTAAAATAAAGAGTTATAGCATTTTATTATGAAGATATAGTTGGAATAATTAGAGAAATTTTTTTTAGGGGAGACCACGTTACTTTAAGAAGTTTTTAAAGATATAAATAGTAAAATAATTATCGAAATACTGTAGAATTATCTGCGTTTAATTAAAGTTTAAAGATTGAGAAGAGTAAGGGAAAAGATTATTTCTAAAAATAGTAGAATAATGAGAAAGAATGAGTCAATTGATTGATTAATGTAGAATTTTACTACGATGAGGTTCAATAAAAAAGTAAATGAAATATTAGGGTAAAATGCAAGACTAGAAGAATAACTTTTCTTCTAGTCTTGTATTGTTTTATTATAAGGGAGATAATGCCCTGTTTTGTAATCTATAATATACCCATCTTGAGTGTTCCAAACAAAATAAATTTTATTGATTGAATAATCGCCTGAAACTATAATAATAACGATGAATATTGGAATTATATCTTTGGGCCTTTTATAAATGACGAGACATTCAAATACTATATAATTATTTTCATCTTTACGTAAATGTTTTCGGATTACTCTTTCTATATAACGCATTCCTGACTTTCCATCTCTACCTACATTGGCATGTTTGGTACCTATAAAACCGTTGTAATATTCACCTAGAGAGGGGTAGGTTCTTTTTCCACCTAATTCTTTAGCTATAATATGAGATTTGTGATATATATTATTATCTTTAATTGCTTTCCAACCAGGTAAGTTTTTTAATACCATACCCTTCCCTAAATCAGCACAATGGATTTTTCTTTTAATTAGTAGTGTTTTATACAGCAATGTAGTAGAATCTATTTCCTTACTTTTTTTATAATTTTCATCTGTTTTTAAATATTCTATTAACGAATTTTCGTTTAAGCTTCCCACACCCTTAAAATTCCTAGGATATTTTCTAACTAGATTTCTAATTTCAGGTTCAGATGAAAAATTTATTTTCTTGGATTCCTCTATAAGTAAATCTATGTCTGTTAAATTAAGTTTATTTTCATTCATGATAATTTACCACCTTAATAATAATTTTATAAGAAAAATAGTAATTATTTATACCTTTATTATACTTTAACATAGATAATTTTAATTATAAAGTAGAATATAATGTAAATTTTACTCCAAAGGTTAAATTTCCCATAGTTTTCTTTACCTGTGATGTAGAGAATAAAAACATCATAGGAGTGAAAAGTATGGAGCTGAAAGATGAAATAAAAAAACTAAGAGAAAAAGGATTAGGGTATAAGAAAATAGCTGTATGTTTAAATGTATCAGCTAATACAGTTAAGTCAATTTGTAGAAGAGAGGGTTTAGAAAAGTTAGATATAGAAGATTTTGATACTTGTAAAGTGTGCGGAGAAAAGTTAACTCATTTAAAAGGAAAAAAACAAAAGAAATATTGTAGTGATGCTTGTAGAATGAAATGGTGGAAGAATAATCAAGACAAGATGAATAGAAAGGCATTTTCTACACATCAATGTAAATGTTGTAAAAGAGAATTTACATCTTATTCCAATAATAAAAGAAAGTATTGTAGTCATGAATGCTATATTAAACATAGATTTGGGAGGTAGTTATGAACACTAAAAATGAAGTAACTTACCAAATCACAATTAAAATATTAAGTAATTTGTTTAGGAAAAATTTAATCACAAAAGATGAATTTGATTCATTCAAACATAAGATGTTAGAAAAGTATAACCCAAAACTATCTGAACTTTTGGAGTTATCACTTGATAAATAGTTTCTTTAGAGTGATATATAGTAATGACGAAAAGGAGGATACAATAATGAAAACTATAAAAAAGTTAGAAGTGCTAAATGTGACTGATGTAAAAAAGCAAAAAGTCGCAGCTTATGCAAGAGTATCACATCGAGATTTACTACAATCACTATCTGAACAAATAAGCTATTATAGTAAACTTATACAAAATAATCCTAGTTGGGAGTATGTTGGAGTGTATTTCGACAACTCAGTAAGTGGAAGAAATACAAAAAATCGTAAGGAGTATCTAAGATTAATAGATGACTGTAGGAAAGGAAAGATTGATATAATTCTTACAAAATCTATATCACGATTTGGAAGAAATACTATTGAGTTACTAGAAACAATACGAGAACTAAAGAAATTAAACATAGGGGTTCAATTTGAAAAAGAGAATATCGACACACTCACTACAGATGGAGAGTTACTACTAACGTTACTCGCTGCCGTTTCAGAAGAAGAATCAAAGGCGATAGGTAGTAATGTAAGGTGGAGTGTAAAGAAAAAGTTTGAACAAGGATTACCCCATAGCCCACAACCTATATTAGGATATAGATGGATAGGAGATTCTTATAAAATTGAAGAGTCAGAAGCCGACATTGTAAGAAAAATTTATGATTTATACCTATCAGGAATAAAGCCAACACAGATATCAAGGGTATTAAATGATGAAGGTAAACGTACAAGAAGAGGAGAAAAGTTTTCAAGACTAGCTATTTATAGAATATTATCCCAAGAAACTTATACAGGGAAACTTATATTACAGAAGACATTTAATGTAAAAGAAAAAGGTCGTTCAGTAAAAAATACTGGAGAGAAGACTATGTACATTGTAGAAAATGCACATGAAGCAATTATTTCTCAGGAAATATTCAATAAAGTTCAAGAAATAAAAAAACAAGGTAACCTAAAAAAGGAGTAAAAGATGAATAGAAAAATTACAACTATACAAGCCAATAAGCACCTTAGTCATCAGTCAAAACTACCTAGTATAAATAAGAAAAAGGTTGCAGGTTATGCCAGAGTATCAACAGATAATGAAGATCAAACAAGCTCTTATGAAACTCAAATGAAGTATTATGAAGAGTATATATCAAGTAGGAAAGATTGGGAATTTGTGAAGATGTACTCAGATGAAGGAATAAGTGGAACAAATACCAAAAAACGTCTAGGATTTCAAGAAATGGTAAATGATGCACTAGCAGGTAAGATAGACCTCATATTAACAAAAAGTGTAAGTAGGTTCGCAAGAAATACGGTGGATTCACTATCAACTGTAAGAAAACTAAAAGATGTTGGAGTAGAGATATACTTCGAAAAAGAAAACATCTGGACATTTGATTCAAAGGGTGAATTACTAATTACAATAATGAGTTCCCTAGCACAAGAAGAAAGTAGATCAATATCAGAAAATATAACATGGTCTAAACGAAAACAAGCTGCAGAGGGTAGGGTGACATTTGCATATAATAATGTACTAGGCTTTAAGCCGAAAGAGGACGGAGGATTTGAAGTAGATAAAGAGCAAGCCCAAATAGTGAGATATATATTTGGACAGTTCTTATTAGGAAAAAATCCTAATCAAATAGCAAAACATCTAACTGAAAATAAAATACCTACACCAAGAGGAAAAGAAAAATGGAGTTATAGCAGTGTAAGAAGTATTTTAACAAACGAAAAATATAAAGGTGATGCCTTACTTCAAAAATACTATGTAGCAGACTTCTTAAACAAGACTCAGAAAAGGAACAACGGAGAGCTACCTCAGTATTATGTAGAAAATAGCCATGAAGCAATAATTGATAAAGAAGTATTTGATGCGGTTCAAGTGCAGTTAAGCGAAAACAAAAAATGGTATACAGAGAAAAACTACTTTGGAAAAATTAGGTGTGGATGTTGCGGTAGTTCATACGTGAGACATTTATGGCACTCAACTGATAAATATAAAGAGACAATATACAGATGCAAAGATAAGTATAAAAATGAAGAAAAATGTGATACACCTCATATAAGAGATGATGAAATTCAAAGATGGATAGTATTAGCACTAAACAAGGTAATTGATAATAGAAAAGAAATTATAGGTAATATAAAACTTCTGATGAAGATGATAAAAGAAGACAGAGCGTTAGATGATGCAATTATTAAACTTGAAGAAAATTTAGAAAACATTAGAGCTGATGTAGAAAAGTTGATAATAACAAATTCCAAAATAACACAAGATCAAGAAGAGTACACAATAAAATATAATAAACTGATAGAAGAATATAAATTTTTAGAGAAAGAATTAGAACAAAAAAACTTAGATTTACTGAGTAAAAATAAGAGAGTTAGAGAACTGAAAATATTTATCGACTCATTAGAAAAACAAGAAGAGTTACTAACAGAATACGATACTAAGCTATTTAATTATTTGGTAGATAAGCTGATAATTCATAAAGGAAAAAGAGTAGAAATTCATTTGAAAAACGAAGAAGTCATATCAATCTGATATGATTTTTTCTTTTTTACTATGAGAGATTAAGGTTATCTGATATAATATATTGAGTAAACGAGGGTTAAACAGATTTGTAGAATACGATTAAATCAAGGATAGAACAAATCGTTAAATGATGCACCCCCTAAGAGGGTTTTGCACCCCCCTAGTGATAAAAAAAGGAGCTTTTGTATGATAAAATTAGTTGTTACAGAAATAACAACGTAAAGTAGAATACAAATAAACGTTATTGAAGTCTCTCTATTAAGGGATTTGAGAATAATTAGTTGTTGAAAAGTATAGGTCGGAATATTTTAGGAAATGGAGAAAGTGATGGATAATATAATAGATGTAAAAGATCTAAAAAGAAGTTTTAAAACTCCGAAAAATGGTGAATTTAAAGCAATAAAAGGAATAGAATTTTCAGTGAAAGAAGGAGAAATTTTTGGTTTGTTAGGACCTAATGGTGCAGGTAAAACAACAACGATAAAAATTTTAACTACGATGCTTGCACCAAGTGAGGGGAGTGTAAAAGTTTTAGGTTTTGATACTTTTCATGAAGCCAAAAAGGTTAGAGAGAATATTAATTTTGTTTTTGGTGGAGAACGTAGCCTATATTGGCGACTAAGTGCAAGAGATAACTTAGCATATTTTGCTGATCTTTATAAAATTCCACGTAAAGTGCAAAATGAACTTATTGAAAATTTAATAAAACGTGTTGGTCTTAGTGAATTTATTGATAAAAAAGTAGAAACCTTCTCAAAAGGTATGAAACAAAGATTACAGATTGCACGTTCATTACTCAATAATCCGAAAATAATATTTTTAGATGAACCTAGTATAGGTCTAGACCCAATAGGAGCAAAAGAACTTCGTGAACTTATTAAAGAATTAGCCAAAGATGGTGTAACTATATTATTAACAACCCATTATATGCCTGAAGCAGAAGAACTTTGCAATAGAATTGCAATAATAAAAAAAGGTGAACTTCTTGCCTTAGATGATGTGGTAGGATTACAAAATCTTGTTTCTTACGAACGAAAAGAAGAAATAAAAGCAAAAAAAATTCGTGAGCAAGAGGAGAGAAATAAACAAAATCTAGAAATAACGTTGGAAGATATTTATATAGAATTGTTGGGGGAGAAATAATATGAGGGCTATTTTAATGAGTGCAAGGGTTCAGATGAAGCAATCAATAGCAAGACCGATGTTTAGATTTTGTATTTTTATTAGTCCTATATTGAGTGGTATTTTGTTAGGTATGATATATCAAAATCGTAGTATCGAAGATTTTATGCTTTATGCTTTTATCGGAGCTGGGATATCTACATTTTGGGGAAGTATTTGTTTCTCATCAGCGAGTGACATGGATAGAGAAAAATGGATGGGAACAATGCCGATGATTTTCACTTCACCGATAGGGTTCGAAAATATTATTTTTGGGAAAATATTAGGTAATACATTTTGGGGAATGTTTAGTTTTGTACTTAATATGTTAACTGTAAAAATCTTATTTAATATAAATATAGTATTTTCTAATTTTCTATATTTTATTTTAATTACACTGTTAATGATAATTTCTATGATAGCTGTCGGTTTTATGATGGCAGGTTTATTTACTCTATCAAGAAAAATAAGCGTACTTATGAACGTAATTGATTATCCAATAATAATGTTAACTGGAATGGTCTTTCCAATATCGATTTTTCCAAAATTTATTCAGTATATTTCATATTTATTAAGTCCAACATGGGCTATGGAAGGATATAAATTAGCTGTTCAAGGTGGAAGTAGTGAAGAATTATTAAGAGTAGCATTGATTTTAGTTTTTATTACTATTATTTATTTTATAATTAGTATATTTTCATTTAAAAAAATAAAAAAACTTTGCGTAGTAAATGGAACATTGGAGGTGTTTTAATATGGAAAATATATCTAGATTTTTTAGAAGAATTAGATTTTCATATAAAATGGCTTCTGTACTTAGCGATTGGCGTACATTCTTTACTATTGATTTATTAATCCCATTAATGCAAATGATGTGTTATTCTTTGGTTGGATATTATGTTTATGGAGCAGAAAATATTGAAAAATGGGTTGTAAGTAACGCGATAGTAACTAGTGCCTTTTCAGCAATTTATAGAGTAGGATTACAACTTGCAAGAGAGCGTGCTAGTGGAACTTTATCGTTAATGCTTGCAACAAAGACTAGTATTTCAGAAGTTTTATTATCGAGTGCGATTTCTACGATGCTTTTAAGTTTCATTTCAGTAGTTTTTGGGGTTAGTGTTCTTAGTGTAACATTAGGATTAGTATGGACTGTTCAAAAAATTTTAGAATTTATTTTGGTTTTAATACTTGCAATTTTCACAGCAACTTGTTTTGGTTTTTTCTTCTCGTGTTTTATACTGTTAACAACTGAAATTCATTTAGTGACTAATACAATAGATAAAGTACTTCTAATATTTACAGGAGCGAACTTCCCAGTTAGCAGCTTTCCACATCTAGTAGAGCAGTTTTGTTATATGTTGCCACTAACACGTTCGATATTATTAGTACAAAGTTTACTAAGTGGTGAAAGTGTGATAAATAACTTATATCTAGTTAGAGGAGAGGTATTTTTAGCTTCTATATTTTTAATACTAGGAATAATAATGTTAAAAAATATGGAACGTGCAGCAATAAAAGGCGGAACGTTAGATATGCTGTAATTTGAATAAAGGAGATTTAGAGTAGGTATTCTAAATCTCTTTAACTATATAAATATTGTAAAATTCTTTTAGTATACTTATTTTATATCATTTTTTATTTGTAGTATAATAATTCTGTATAAAGTATAATTTTCAAAACAAGGTGTAAATAAATATGAGTCTTGAAAATTATTTAGAGAATAAATTTTAAAAAAAGGTAAGCAGCTGTACATTAAATAAAAAGAGAGAACTAAATATACAAATGAATAATTGAGAAGTCATATCAATCTGATATGATTTTTTCTTTTTTACTATGAGAGATTAAGG
>ERZ772974.409-NODE-409-length-33308-cov-9.223769_pt1 | contig 33308 bp, 29 predicted proteins | sample MGYA00580671_ERZ772974 | MGnify/ENA primary metagenome ERZ772974 (study PRJEB29015, sample SAMEA2738065) | human oral metagenome | biome: human oral; feature: human-associated habitat; material: saliva | place: China | collected 2218 ... | reverse complement strand
GATTGAGCCGACCGAGAGCGAAAGCAAAGCCGAACTCGACCGCTTCATCGCCGCCCTGAAACAAATCAAACAGGAAGTGCTGAAAGTCGAACGCGGCGAATGGTCGAAAGACGACAACCCGCTGGTCAACGCCCCGCACACCGCCGCCGACGTAACCGGCGAGTGGGCGCATCCGTATTCCCGCGAAGAAGCCGTCTTCCCGCTGCCCTTCGTGCGCGAAAACAAATTCTGGCCGAGCGTCAACCGCGTGGACGACGTGTACGGCGACCGGAATCTGGTCTGCTCTTGCCCGCCGATGGAAGCGTATGAAGATTAAGGTTTAATATGAAGAAAGGTCGTCTGAAAATTTCAGACGACCTTTGTTTTAAAAAACGTTCATTCAGAAGGTAGCGTGGTTACGCCTTATCTGTTTGTCAGTTTTATTTTTTCTTGCCAAAAATCAGGGACAACACTGACAAAATCAGGAAACCGACAAACAGGATTTTAGCGATACCTGCCGCGCTGCCTGCAATACCGCCGAAGCCCAGTACAGCTGCAATAATGGCGATAACAAAGAAAATAACTGCATAATGAAGCATGGTTTTTTCCTTTCTGTTTGGTGTGCAAACGGTTTGATGTGCAAACGGTCGAGGGAGAGCCTTCCGTTTGTTGTGAGATGTAACAGTTTTATATTGAATCAACTATCTTATTGATTAATTTTATACTCACGGATGTAACCGCTTGTAGTACACCTTATCTGATAACTTCCTACTTAGCAAACCGTAGCAATACCGATTTTCAACCAATCACCCCATTCATGAAGCAACTAACTAAAGAATCAATGGCTTACATGCATACGTTAATTTTTGAAAACATTTATATTTTATCGATTAAAGATTGCAGAGGAAATTTTCTTGTTAAATCAATATGAAAAAATAAGGATATATTAATATTGAAGGAATGTTTTGAAACCGTTTATTTAGATATTTTAGAAGAAGCGGAGCAGGAAAGGCAAAAGGTCGTCTGAAAGTTTTCAGACGACCTCATGATTATTTGATGACCCGCGCCAGCAAGGCTTTTTCTTTGCCCTGCATATTCGGGATTTTGACTTGGATGCCGTTGCCCGGGGCGACTTCGACGGCTGCGCCTTTGCGGGTCATTTGTTCCAGCGTGACGGTTTGGTTGCCTTTGGGGTGGATGATTTCCAAAGTGTCGCCGACGGCAAAGCGGTTTTTGACTTCTACCGTTGCCCAGCCTTCGGCGTCGATTTCGGTAACGTGTCCGACGTATTGGCTTTGTTTGGCAGTGGAATGGCCGCTGAGGTAGTTTTGATAGTCTTGGGTTTGGTGGCGTTCGAGGAAGCCGCTGGTGTAGCCGCGATTGGCGAGGCCTTCGAGTTCGCTCAACAAGCCGTAATCGAACGGACGGCCTGCGACGGCATCGTCAATCGCTTTGCGGTAGGACTGGGCGACGCGGGCGACGTAGTAGAGCGACTTGGTGCGGCCTTCGACTTTGAGGCTGTCCACGCCGATTTTAGCCAGTTTTTCAACGACTTCGATACCGCGCAGGTCTTTGGAATTCATGATGTAGGTGCCGTGTTCGTCTTCCATAATCGGCATCATTTCGCCTGGGCGGTTGGACTCTTCAATCAGGAAGACTTTGTCGGCGTAGGGGTGGCGTTTCTGGCCGTTGATGCCTTCGAAGTTTTGGTTGGCTTCTTCTTGGGCTTTTTCAAAATTGAAGCCTTGCAGAAGCTGGGCGTCGCCCGCATCGCTTTCAGTGGCGTTGTGGACTTTGTAATCCCAACGGCAGGAGTTGGTGCAGGTGCCTTGGTTGGGGTCGCGGTGGTTGAAATAGCCCGATAATAGGCAACGGCCTGAGTAGGCGATGCACAATGCGCCGTGGATGAAGACTTCGAGCTCGATGTCGGGGCATTCTTGGCGGATTTCGGCGATTTCTTCCATGCTCAATTCGCGCGACAGGATGATGCGCTCGACGCCGATGTTCTGCCAGAATTTCACGCCCCAGTAGTTGGTGGTGTTCGCCTGTACGGACAGGTGAATCGGCATTTCCGGCCATTTTTCGCGCACGGTCATGATCAAACCCGGATCCGCCATAATCAGCGCGTCGGGTTTCATGGCAATCAAGGGCTCCATATCGGAAACGAAGGTTTTGAGTTTGGAGTTGTGCGGCAGTGTATTGACGGTCAGGAAGAATTTTTTGTTGCGCTCGTGCGCTTCTTTAATGCCTTGTTCGAGGACGTCGAGTTTGGCAAATTCGTTGTTGCGGGCGCGCAGGGAGTAACGCGGGCTGCCGGCATAAACGGCGTCTGCGCCGTAATCGTAGGCGGCGCGCATACGTTCGAGACCGCCGGCGGGAAGGAGGAGTTCGGGTGCTTTCATGTTCGTGCTTTATAAAAGGTTTCAGACGACCTTTTAAATCACGGGAAAAGGTCGTCTGAAACGGTGTTTTAAGGATGGGCGGATTATCCGCCTTTTTGTCGGGACGGTCAATTTTGCGACGGCATATCGGGATTGTTTTGCGTTGTTTTTTCAGAAGAAAACGGATTCGAGTGCGACGATTGGCAGATAGGCGCGACGGATGGGGAAATGTAAAAAAACGAATGCAACCCGATTAATTTAACAAAAAGGCATTCAAAGAATGTATTTTCTTGTAAAATATTGAGTTTCATTTTTCCAATGTTCGGGAATCGGGCGGCTGCCGCAAACCGTTTCCCAGAGTTTTAGACAGGCGGACGAGTATGGATTTTCGGTTTGACATTATTTACGAATACCGCTGGATGTTTTTCTACGGCGCGCTGACGACGCTGGGTTTGACCGTAGTGGCGACGGCGGGCGGCTCCGTATTGGGTCTGCTGCTCGCGCTGGCGCGCTTGATTCATCTGGAAAAAGCGGGTGCACCCATGCGCGCGCTGGCTTGGGTTTTGCGTAAGGTTTCGCTGCTGTATGTAACGCTGTTCCGTGGTACGCCGCTGTTTGTGCAGATTGTGATTTGGTCTTACGTCTGGTTCCCGTTTTTCGTGCATCCTACCGACGGTTTGTTGATTAACGGCGATCAAGCGGTGGACATCCGACGTTCTTACGGCGCGCTGATTGCCGGTTCGCTTGCTTTGATTGCCAACTCCGGCGCGTATATCTGCGAGATTTTCCGTGCGGGCATCCAGTCCATCGACCGCGGTCAGATGGAAGCGGCGCGTTCGCTGGGTTTGAGTTATCCGCAGGCAATGCGTTATGTGATTCTTCCGCAGGCGTTGCGCCGTATGCTGCCGCCGCTTGCCAGCGAATTTATTACGCTTTTGAAAGACAGCTCGCTGTTGTCCGTCATCGCTGTGGCGGAGCTGGCTTATGTGCAAAGTACGATTAGCGGCCGCTATTCCGTTTATGAAGAACCGCTCTATACCGTTGCGCTGATTTACCTCTTGATGACGACTTTCTTGGGCTGGGTGTTCCTGCGCTTGGAAAACCGTTACAACCCGCAGCATCGTTGATTTACAGATACAAAATAAAAGGAAGGCCGAACGGTCTTCCTTTTTTTATGCGCCAATGATTTGATTTTCAGACGACCTGAAGCAGCAAGCGTCTTCCAAAAATGTTTTCAAAACAATGCCGTCATTGGTTTCTTCCAATAATCTTTGAGGGGCAAGCCGCAATCTGACAAATTTCGGGTTTGGTTCACAGATAATTTTGGTGCGGAGGTTGCGGTGTGTTTCAAAGGTAGGTAAATGCTTGTTTGGGGAATCTTATTTAACTTGAGCAACTGACGCAAACAGGAATGCTGCCTTCGGGCGGCGGTTCGGCAAGGTCGGCGAACTCTGCCTGTTCGTCAAAGGGACGGGCGAGGCAGCGACGCAGGCGTTCGATTTCGCGGTAGTCGCCGTTTCGGGCTTGGGCGATGGCCTGTTCGGCAAGGTAGTTGCGCAGGATGTAGAGCGGGTTGGTTCGGTTCATGCGTATTACGCGTTCGGCGGGAACGCTGTTTTCGGCGCGCAGGCGTTGGCGGTAGCGTCCGAGCCAGCGGATGAAGGCGGGCGGAACGCCGTTTTTGAAGGTTTGTTCGAGTTTGGGCGGGAGGGGTTCGCCGTGTGTATTGCTGACTTCGGACAGGTTCCTGAAAAACAGGGTGAAGTCGGTTTTTTGATCTTGCAGGGCGGCGAAGAGGTCGGTAATAAGGCTTTCGTCGTCTCTTTTGTCTGCTTGTTGCAAACCGAGTTTGCGGCGCATTTTCTCTAAATAGGTCGTCTGAAAAACTTCTGTCCAGCCGTCGATGAGCTGTTCGAGGGTGTCGTGTGGGACGAGGGCGTCGAAGCAGGAGGCGAGGGCGGCGAAATTCCAATGGGCGACGAAGGGCTGGGCATTGTAGGCGTAGCGGCCTTGGGTGTCGGAGTGGTTGCAGACGTGGCGGCGGTCGTAGTCGTCGAGGAAGCCGAAAGGGCCGTAGTCTATGGTCAGCCCCAGTGCAGACATGTTGTCGGTATTCATTACGCCGTGGCAGAAGCCGACGCTTTGCCATGCGGCGACGGTATCGGCGTTGCGGTTTCGGATTTGTTCCAACAAGGCGGCGTAGGGATTGTCGGCATCTCGGCAGTCGGGGTAGTAATGCCGGATGAGGTAGTCGGCAAGTTGTTGGACTTCGGCTTCGCGGCCGGTGTAATAGAAGTATTCGAAATGGCCGAAACGCAGAAAGCTCGGGGCGATGCGGGTCAGGACGGCGGCGGTTTCGACGGTTTCGCGATAAACGGGGTCGTCGCTGCCGCACAGGGCGAGGGCGCGGGTTGTGGGGATGCCGAGACCGTGCATGGCTTCGGAACAGAGGTATTCGCGGATGGAGGAGCGCAAGACGGCGCGCCCGTCGGCAAAGCGTGAATAGGGCGTTTTGCCTGCGCCTTTAAGCTGCCACTCTTGGCGCTGTCCTGCGGTATCGATGGAATCGCCAATCAGTAGCGCGCGCCCGTCGCCGAGGCGCGGGGTATAAACGCCGAACTGATGACCGCTGTAAACGCCGGCAATGGGTGCGGGCGCGTATTGCGGTGCGTTGCCGCTGAGGTAGGCAAGGTTGGCGGTCGTCTGAAAATCTGTATCCAGATTCAACTCTGTCGCCAAATCGGTGTTGAAGGCGACCCAGTAGGGCGCGGTAAGCGGCTCGGGAGAAACGCGGGAATAGAAAAACGGCGAGAGTTCGGCGAATTGTTGGGTAAGCAGGGAAAGGGTGTGCATGGGATTCCTGATGGGCGCGGGTTTGTATAACGCGCGGATATGTTTGTTGTGTTTTAGAGTTGGATGCTGTGCGTTTGATTTTCAAGCATTTTCAAAACAATGCTTGTTGTCGTTGTTTCAAATAATCCGCCAGCGGTTTGGGTAAGCCGTAATCCGTCAAGTTTTCGGGTTTAACCCAAAGGCAGTTTGGCGGCAAGGCTGTATTTTCAGACGAGCTGGTTTGCGCTTCAAACGGCGTAATCATCAATAAACGATGCGTCAGGCGGTGGGTGAGGGAGGCTTGCTCGGAAAGGTCGTCCCACGGGGAGGCTGCGCACTCTGAAAAAATGTCGAGCTTTTCGGCGCAAACGTATGTTTCATTCAGGGTTTCAAAACACGGCACGCAATACAGCCCGCCCCAAATGCCTTTGGCAGGACGTTTTTCCAGCAGGATTTCGCCGTCTGGGTTGCGGACAATCAGCCAATAAAGCGGCAGGGTTTGCACTTCGGGGGCGGTTTTTTTGCGCGGTAGCTCGGCGATGCGGTTTTGCTTTTTCGCTTCGCAGATGTCCGCCATCGGGCATTGATGGCACAAGGGTTTTGTCCGTTTGCACACGGTTGCCCCCAAGTCCATCAAGCCTTGCGTGTAGGCGGGCATATCGGCGTTTTCAGACGGCAGCAGGCTTTCGGCAAGCGTCCAGAGCGAGTTTTCGAATTTTTTGTCCTGCGGATTGCCGTCGCGGGCGAACACGCGGCAGAGCACGCGTTTGACGTTGCCGTCCAAAATGGTTTCGCGGCGGTTGAAGGCAAAGGCGCAAATGGCGGCGGCGGTGCTTCTGCCTACGCCGCAGAGGGTTTCCAAGTTTTTGCGCTCCGACGGAAACGTGCCGCCGAATTGCCCGACGACTTGTTGCGCGGCTTTGTGCAGATTGCGCGCGCGGCTGTAATAGCCCAAGCCCGCCCACAGCGACAACACTTTGTCTTGCGGTGCGGCGGCAAGCATTTGTACAGTCGGGAATTTGTCCAAGAAACGCGGATAGTAGTCTAAAACGGTGGCAACCTGCGTTTGCTGGAGCATGATTTCGGAAAGCCAGACGCAATAAGGGTTTTGTACTTGCCAAGGCAGGTGGTGGCGACCGTGTTGTTTTTGCCAGCGGATGAGCCGTTCGGAGAAGGGGATGGGTGTGTTCATTAATATCAATCGGGGGTTTTATTTATATTTAAAACAGTATGTTATGGTATAACATCGTGAAAATAATTCTTATTGACTTATTTTTTGTAGGGGTATATAACTCATATAAAGAGACTTTATTGCGGTATTGAAATTATTTATCAGCAAGCAAGGAGTATCAGCATGAAAGCAATGGTTTATCACGGCGCAAACGACATCCGTTTTGAAGAAAAACCCCGTCCGCAGATTATCGATCCGACCGACGCAGTGGTGAAAATCGTCAAAACCACGATTTGCGGTACCGACTTGGGTATTTGGAAAGGCAAAAACCCCGAAGTTGCCGACGGCCGTATTCTCGGTCATGAAGGCATCGGTATTGTAGAAGAAGTCGGCGAGGCTGTAAAAAACATCAAAGTCGGCGATAAAGTCATTATTTCATGCGTCAGCAAATGCTGTACTTGCGACAACTGCAAAATCCAACTCTATTCACACTGCCGCAACGGCGGCTGGATTTTGGGCTACATGATCGACGGCACACAGGCCGAATACGTCCGCACGCCTTATGCCGACAACAGCCTTGTTCCGCTGCCCGACAACGTCAATGAAGAAGTCGCCCTGCTATTGAGCGACGCCTTGCCGACCGCCCACGAAATCGGCGTGCAATACGGCGATGTCAAACCCGGCGACACCGTATTCATCGCAGGCGCAGGTCCTGTCGGTATGTCCGCCTTGCTGACCGCCCAACTGTACAGCCCCGCCGCCATTATCGTTTGCGATATGGACGAAAACCGTTTGAAACTGGCGAAAGAATTGGGCGCGACCCATACCATCAGCCCCGCTTCAGGCGACGTATTCAAACAGGTCTTTGCCATCGTCGGCGACGACGGCGTGGATTGCGCCATCGAAGCCGTCGGCATCCCCGCCACATGGAATATGTGTCAAGACATCGTCAAACCAGGCGGACATATCGCCGTTGTCGGCGTACACGGTCAATCCGTTGATTTCAAACTCGAAAAACTGTGGATTAAAAACCTCGCCATCACAACCGGCTTGGTAAATGCCAATACCACCGAAATGCTGATGAAGGCAATTTCCAGCAGCTCCGTCGATTACACCAAAATGCTGACCCACCGTTTCAAATTCAGCGAATTGGAAAAAGCCTACGACGTGTTCAAACACGCCGCCGAAAACCAAGCCATGAAAGTGGTTTTGGAAGCGGATTGATTTGAAACAGATTATTGAGTTTTAAAAAGATAGAGGTCGTCTGAAAACAGGTTTTCAGACGACCTTATATATTGCCACCCGAAAGGGACGACCTTTTTGTTTATGGGGCTGATTGAATTGGGATGGCGTGGCGTTAACCTTTTAGCCATATGCAACCGGGCAGTGTGGCTTTATGGCATTTGTAAAGAGTCTGTCAAAAAATAAGCGGTAATATCGTAATGAATGACGATTGCTTGAGTTAAATCTAGCCCGCACGTTATCGGATTGTGTTAACCTTACGCTAGGCTTGATAATAGTTAACATTCTAGGGTTTTGGTTCCCTTGTTTATTAATTATCTCAAGCCAGGGTTCCCGCACCATCATCGCTTCATTTTTTTCTTCCATAAATGCTTCGGGATGCAGTTTGTCCCCTCGCAACAATAAGAACCCGAACATTCTCACTCTTGTATTTTAAGGATTAAACAATGAAATCGCTCAAAACGTTCCTTATTTGGGGCATTGTGGTTTTGGTCGGCGTAGCGTCCTTTACCACTTTGGCCCTCAGTCGGGGCGAGCAGGTCAGTGCGGTATGGATGGTCACCGCCGCCGTGTCGGTGTACTGCATCGCTTACCGTTTTTACAGTCTCTACATCGCCAAATATGTGATGCAGCTTGATCCGAACCGCCTCACGCCCGCCGAGCGGCACAATGACGGTTTGGACTATGTGCCGACACACAAAGGCGTATTGTTTGGACACCACTTTGCCGCGATTGCGGGCGCAGGTCCGTTGGTCGGTCCCGTGCTGGCTGCGCAAATGGGTTATCTGCCGGGTACGCTGTGGATTATCTTCGGCGTAGTGTTTGCCGGTGCGGTACAAGACATGATGGTCTTGTTCGTCTCCATGCGCCGCGACGGTAAGTCTTTGGGCGATATCGTAAAACAAGAACTCGGCACCGTCCCGGGCGTGATCGCGTCCATCGGTATTTTGATGATTATGGTCATCATCATGGCGGTGTTGGCGCTGATTGTGGTGAAAGCACTGGTTCACAGCCCTTGGGGTACGTTCACGATTGCCGCCACCATGCCGATTGCGCTGTTTATGGGTATTTACACCCGCTATATCCGTCCGGGCAAAATCGGCGAGATTTCCATCGTCGGCTTTATCCTGCTGATGCTGGCGGTCATTTACGGCGACAATGTGGCGCACAGCTCCATCGGTCATTGGTTTGACCTTGACGGCATCCAGCTCACTTGGGCGATTATGATTTACGGTTTCGTAGCATCGGTATTGCCGGTATGGCTGCTGCTGACTCCGCGCGACTATCTCTCTACCTTCCTGAAAATCGGTACGATTGTCGCCCTCGCCATCGGCATCCTGATCGTCAGCCCCGCGCTGCAAATGCCTGCCGTGACCCACTTCATCGACGGTTCCGGCCCGGTATTCTCAGGCGCATTGTTCCCGTTCCTCTTCATTACCATCGCCTGTGGTGCGGTTTCAGGCTTCCACGCGCTGATTTCTTCCGGTACCACGCCGAAAATGCTGGAAAACGAAACCCACGTCCGCATGATCGGTTACGGCGGTATGTTGATGGAAAGTTTCGTGGCCATTATGGCACTTGCGGCTGCCGCATCGCTTGATCCCGGCGTGTACTTCGCCATGAACAGTCCTGCCGCCCTAATCGGTACAGATGCCAATACCGCCGCCGAAGTGATTACCACCAAGCTGCAATTCCCCGTTGATGCCGCAACCCTGTTGCACACCGCTAAGGAAGTGGGCGAAAACACCATTCTGTCCCGTGCGGGCGGTGCACCAACCCTCGCAGTCGGTATGGCACACATCATGAGCCGCCTGATTCCGGGCGAAGCCATGATGGCATTCTGGTATCACTTTGCCCTGTTGTTTGAAGCCTTGTTCATCCTGACCGCCGTCGATGCCGGTACCCGCGTCGCACGTTTCATGATTCAAGACTTGGGCAGTATCTTCTACAAACCTTTCGGCAACACCGACTCCATCCCTGCCAACCTGATTGCGACCTTCTTTGCCGTGGCATTATGGGGCTACTTCCTCTACACCGGCGTGACCGACCCGCTGGGCGGCATCAACTCGCTCTGGCCTTTGTTCGGCATCGCCAACCAAATGCTGGCAGGCGTAGCCTTGATTATGTGTGCCGTTGTGCTGATTAAGATGAAACGCGACCGTTATGTCTGGGTGGCACTCGTTCCCGCCGTCGGCGTATTGTTTGTAACCTGCTACGCCGGTCTGCAAAAACTGTTCCACAGCGACCCGCGCGTCAGCTTCCTTGCCCATGCCGGCAAATACAGCGACGCATTGGCTAAAAACGAAGTCCTCGCGCCCGCTAAAGACATTGGCGAAATGTCGCAAATCATCTTCAACGACCAAATCAATGCCGGTCTGACCGCATTGTTCCTCTCCGTCGTCGTCGTCGTTGCCATCTACGGCGTGCGTACCGCCATGAAAGCACGCAAAGTCGGCTGGCCGACCGCCAAAGAAATCCCGGCGGTGTACCGCGACGGCAAACAACCGGAGGCACAAGGTGAAGCGTAAACTCGCCGCTTGGTGGAAAACCGCCAAACTTACCGCCAACCTCATGGCAGGCGTGCCCGATTATGAAAACTACGTTGCCCAACAGCGCAAACATAATCCCAACGCCCCCGTCATGACCGAGCTGCAATTTCAAGACTATTGTCGCAAACGCCGCTGCGGTGCAAACGGCGGAAGATGTTGCTAATCGCTTGAACGGTTGAAAAAAAGGTCGTCTGAAAGTTTTCAGACGACCTTTTTATATTAATGCTGCTTGAAAAAGGACGGGTTAGTATTCGCCCAATAGCTGCTCGCGGGTCAGTAAGAATACGAATCCGTCGCCGCCGCTGGTTTCCAGCCAAGTAAACGGCAATTCGGGGTAGGCGGCTTCCAATACGTCGCGGTTGTGCCCGATTTCGACCAGCAGGACGCCTTTGGGATTCAAGTATTTGGCGGCGTGCAGCAGGATTTGGCGGGTGGCGTCCAAGCCGTCTTCGCCGCTGCCCAGGGCGAGTTCGGGTTCGTGCAGGTATTCGTCGGGCAACATATCGACCGATTCGGCATCGACGTAGGGCGGGTTGGAAACAATCAGGTCGTATGTGCCTTCCAATCCTTCGAACAAGTCGGTGTGAATCAGGTTGATGCGCTCTTCCAAACCATAATCTTCAACGTTGATGGCGGCTACTTCCAGCGCATCCAAACTCAAATCGACGGCGTCAATTTCGGCGGCAGGGTAGTGGTGTGCCATTTGGACGGCGAGGCAGCCGCTGCCGGTGCATAAGTCCAATGCGCGGTGAACCAATTCGGGGTGTTCTATCCAAGGGGTAAGGTTGTCGCCGAGCAGCTCGTAAATAAACGAGCGCGGTACGATGACGCGTTCGTCAACATAAAAATCGAAATCGCCTTGCCATGCCTGATGGGTAAGGTAGGCGGCGGGGATGTGTTCGACTGCGCGGCGTTCCAGCACTGCCAACACTTCTTCTTTCTCGCTTTGCAGCAGCTTGGCGTCGAGGTAAGGCTCCAGCGTGTCCAGCGGCAGGTTGAGGGTGTGCAGAATCAGGTAGGCGGCTTCATCGTGCGCGTTGTCCGAGCCATGCCCGAAAAACAAACCGGCATCGTTGAAACGGCTGACGGCGAAACGCAGGATGTCGCGGACGGTGGTCAATTCTTGGGCTGCTTGGGTAAACATATTCATCAAAATCCTTAATGGTCGGAACACCGTCTTTCGGGCGGCGGAATCGGGAAGTCATTTATTGCAAAGCGGAACGATTATAACAGAGGTCGTCTGAAAACATGGTTTCAGACGACCTCTTGATTGCGGGAGCGGTTATTTTTTGCCTTTTGCCGCTTTCACATCTTTTTCGGTGATGGTGCCGCCGCCGTTATCAAATGCATTCATAATGTAGGTCGAAACTGCTGCTACGTCCACTTCGTTGATGGCTGTTGCAGGCATGAAGCCGTTGTAGGGTTTGCCGTTAACCTTGATCGGGCCGTTGATGCCTTTGAGCATGCTGTTCAACAGTACCTGCGGTTTTTTCATGATGTAGTCGGAACGGAACAGGGGCGGGAACATTGCTCCTCTGCCTTCGCCTTTTTTACCGTGGCAGGCGGCGCAGTTGGTTTCGTAAATTTTCTGCCCTTGCGCCATCTGTGCGGCGTCGGCGGCGAAGGTTGGGGCGGAAAAGCAGGAGAGTGCGGCAAGTGTCAGGATGTGGATGGTTTTCATGGTTTGTCCTTGCAGATGGTCGGGATGTTTTTGTTTTAAAGGAATAGGGCAATCATACAATAAAGGTCGTCTGAAAACCTATCCTGCCGAAGCTTTTCAGACGACCTTAGATTTAAGTCAAAGAAACAACGGGGATGCTTCAAACCCATCCGCACAAATTGCGCCGCACCAAATCTGCCAGTGCGCCTATCCATTCTGCGCTGTCGTTCAGGCAGGGGATATAGCGGTATTCTTTACCGCCGGCGGCATGAAATTGTTCGCGCCCCATCAAAGCGATTTCTTCCATCGTTTCCAAGCAGTCTGCCATGAAGCCCGGACAGAAAACGTCCAATTTCGTTATGCCTTGTTTCGGCAGTTCGTCAAACAGAACCTGCGTACTCGGTTTAACCCATTTCGCCTTGCCGAACTGGCTTTGGAAGGAGACGATATATTCCTGCTCAGTCAGTCCCAAGGCTTCGGCAAGCAGTTTGGCCGTATGGCGGCATTCGTCGGGATAAGGGTCGCCCTCGTCGTACTGTTTCTGCGGTATGCCGTGAAAACTCAGCATCAGTTTTTCGCCGCGTCCGTGTTCCGTCCAATATGTCTGAATATGTTTTTTCATGGCTTCGATATAGCCTGCATCCTCGTAGAAACGGGACACCGTGCGTATGCTGAGTTGGTTGCGCTGGCGCAGTAATTGCAAGAATACTTTATCCAAAGCCGCACCTGTGCTCGATGCCGCATATTGCGGGTAGAGTGGGACTACCAAAAGATTACCGATGCCTTGCGATTTCAATTCCGCCAAGACGTCAGCAACGCCCGGGTTGCCGTAAGTCATGGCGTAGCGGACGGTTATATCCGGCAGTAGTTTGCCCAAGGTTTCGGCTTGGCGTGCGGTATAAACCAATAAGGGTGAGCCGTCTTTAAACCAGATTTTTTCATAGGCGTGCGCGCTTTTTTTCGGGCGCAGCGTCAGTATCAGGCCGCGCAAGATCGGTTGCCACAATAGCTTCGGCAGTTCCACCACGCGTTGGTCGGATAAAAAGTCGAGCAGGTAGGGTTTGACGGCTTGTGCGGTCGGAGCATCCGGTGTGCCGAGGTTAAGCAGTAGGACGGCGGTACGGTTTTGTTCGGTATAGGGGAGGGGAGGCTCTGGCAGGAAACGGGGCATGGTTTGTTTCTTTAATATTGAATGATTTTTTGTGTGAAAGGTCATCTGAAAAACAAAGGGAATAATCAAGTTAAACGTTTTCAGACGACCTCGATAAGCATGGTTCAATCTCAATCCACACCACGGGCGCGGTTTTCATGGAATTGCGCCTGCCAATCGGCAAATTTCCCTTGCTCGATGGCTTCGCGCATTTCTGCCATGATGACTTGGTAGAAATGCAGGTTGTGGATGGTGTTGAGCTGTGCGCCCAAGATTTCGCCGGCACGGTGCAGGTGGTGCAGGTAAGCGCGGCTGAAGTTTTGGCAGGCGTAGCAGGTGCAGCTTTCGTCTATCGGGCGCTTGTCTAGCTTGTGTTTGGCGTTTTTGATTTTCAAATCGCCGAAACGGGTGAACAGCCAGCCGTTGCGCGCATTGCGGGTAGGCATGACGCAGTCGAACATGTCCACGCCGTGCGCCACGCCGCAAACAAGGTCTTCGGGTGTGCCGACGCCCATCAGATAATGCGGTTTGTGTTCGGGCAGCATCGGTCCGACGGCGCGCAGCATGCGGTACATTTCGGGTTTGGGTTCGCCGACGGACAGTCCGCCGATGGCAAGGCCGGGGAAGTCGAATTGTTCCAAGCCGCGCAGCGATTCTTCGCGCAAATCTTCATACATCGCGCCTTGCACGATGCCGAATAGGGCATTCGGGTTCTTCAAATCTTCAAAGGCTTTTTTGCTGCGTTCTGCCCAACGCAGGCTCATTTGCAGGGATTTTTGCGCCTGTTCGTGCGTTGCTTCGCCCGGTGTGCATTCGTCCAACTGCATCACAATGTCGGAATTGAGTACGGTTTGGATTTTCATGGAGATTTCGGGCGAGAGGAAGAGTCTGTTGCCGTTGATCGGGCTTTGGAAGGTGCAGCCTTCTTCAGTGAGTTTGCGCATATCGGAGAGCGAAAAAACTTGAAAACCGCCCGAGTCGGTCAAGATGGGTTTGTACCAGCCGATAAAGTCGTGCAGGCCGCCAAATTGTTCGATGACTTCCAAACCTGGGCGCAGCCATAAATGGTAAGTGTTACCCAAAATAATTTGTGCCTTGATGTCGTGCAGGTTTTGCGGATTCATCGCCTTAACCGAGCCGTAAGTGCCGACCGGCATAAATACGGGCGTTTCGATTTTGCCGTGGTTCAGTTCCAGCGTGCCGCGTCGGGCATGACCATCTTTTTTGTGTAAGGTAAACTTGAGCATAGGTTGTATCTATTAATGTCGAAAACGGCGTGCGGAGCCGCCGTGCAGTCAATTGAGGTAAAAAACGGGATTATAAAGGATTTTCATCGTAATAGCGGTGTTTGAATATTTCAGACGACCTTATTCGTCTCGAGATGTTCACTGTTGAAAATGTTTCAAAAAAATCACAATGTTCCGACAATGTCGTCTGAAACCTCATTTTCATGCTTGCCATCGCGTCAAAGTATCGTCTATAATCCGAACCCTGTTAAACAGGCACGTAGCTCAGTTGGTTAGAGCACCACCTTGACATGGTGGGGGTCGTTGGTTCGAATCCAATCGTGCCTACCAAATTTCCCAAACGGCATTTATGCCGTTATTTTTTAATGTTTTGGAGCTTTTTTGATGTTGAACATTACCTTGCCGGACGGCTCAGTCCGCCAATACGAATCGCCCGTTACCGTGGCACAGATTGCCGCGTCTATCGGAGCAGGTTTGGCGAAGGCGACGGTGGCGGGTAAGGTAAACGGCAAATTGGTCGATGCTTGCGATCCGATTACCGAAGATTCAACCGTCCAAATCATTACCCCAAAAGACCAAGAAGGCGTTGAAATCATCCGCCACTCTTGCGCCCACCTTGTCGGCCATGCAGTCAAGCAGCTCTATCCCAACGCAAAAATGGTTATCGGCCCCGTCATTGAAGAGGGCTTTTATTATGATATCGCAACAGAAAAACCGTTTACGCCTGAAGATGTTGCCGCTATCGAAGCGCGCATGAAAGAATTGATTGCACAAGATTATGATGTAATCAAAATCATGACCCCGCGTGCCGAAACCATCAAAATTTTCCAAGATCGCGGCGAAGAATACAAACTGCGCCTGATTGACGATATGCCCGAAGTTGAAGCAATGGGTATGTATCATCATCAGGAATATGTCGATATGTGCCGCGGTCCGCACGTTCCAAACACCCGTTTCCTGAAAAACTTCAAATTAACCAAGTTGGCAGGCGCATACTGGCGTGGCGACAGCAATAATGAAATGCTGCAACGTATATATGGCACCGCTTGGGCGACAAGAGACGAATTAAAAGCCTATATCCAGCGTATCGAAGAAGCGGAAAAACGCGACCACCGCAAATTGGGCAAACAACTGGATTTGTTCCACTTGCAAGACGAAGCGCCGGGTATGGTGTTTTGGCATCCCAAAGGTTGGGCTTTGTGGCAAACTATCGAGCAGCATATGCGTAAAGAGCTGAATGCTGCCGGTTATAAAGAAGTCAAAACACCCCAAATCATGGATAAAACCTTTTGGGAAAAATCCGGTCATTGGGATAACTATAAAGACAATATGTTCGTAACCAGTTCGGAAAAGCGCGAATACGCGGTTAAACCGATGAACTGCCCGGGACATGTTCAGATTTTCAATAACGGTCTGCGCTCGTACCGCGATTTGCCAATGCGTTTAGCAGAATTTGGTTCTTGCCATCGCAATGAGCTGAGCGGTGCATTACATGGACTGATGCGTGTCCGCGGTTTTGTACAAGACGATGCGCATATTTTCTGTACCGAAGATCAAATCGTCAGCGAAGCGCGGGCATTCAATGAATTGCTGGTTCGTATTTACAAGCAATTCGGTTTCCATGATGTGTCCGTCAAACTTTCACTGCGTCCTGAGAAGCGCGCCGGCTCAGACGACGTATGGGATAAGGCAGAACAAGGTTTGCGCGAAGCATTGACTGCTTGCGGCGTGGAATGGGACGAATTGCCGGGTGAAGGTGCGTTCTACGGACCTAAAATCGAATATCACGTCAAAGACGCATTGGGACGTTCTTGGCAGTGTGGTACGCTGCAGCTGGATTTTGTGTTGCCGGAACGCTTGGATGCAGAATATGTAACCGAAAATAATGACCGCGCCCGTCCGGTAATGTTGCACCGCGCCATTTTGGGTTCTTTGGAACGATTTATCGGTATTTTGATTGAAAACCATGCAGGTTCTTTCCCGCTATGGTTGGCGCCGGTTCAAATGGTGATTATGAATATCACTGAAAATCAAGCAGATTACTGTCGTAAAGTGGCTGCCAAATTGCAGGCTGCAGGCTTCCGTGTAGAGCTGGATTTGCGTAACGAAAAAATCGGTTACAAAATCCGTGACAACAGCCAATACCGCTTCCCTTATCAAATCGTTGTCGGCGATAAAGAGAAGCAAGAAAACAAAGTGGCCGTGCGCCGCAAAGCAGAAGACTTGGGTTCTTTGGATTTGGATGATTTCATTGCACAACTGCAGCAAGAAATCTCAGACGCCCTCGTCAACCATTAATTTTTATAGGAGTATTCATCATCGCTCAAGAACGCGAAGCACGAATCAATGGCGAAATTACCGCCAAAGAAGTGCGTTTAATCAGTGAGTCAGGCGAACAGCTTGGTGTCGTATCGGTTCGTGAAGCTTTGGCTATGGCCGAAGAGCAGGATGTGGATTTGGTAGAGATTTCCCCTACTGCCAAACCGCCCGTGTGCAAACTGATGGATTACGGTAAATATAAATACCAGCAGGCCAAGAAACGCGACGAAGCCAAGAAAAACCAGAAGCAGGTACAAATTAAGGAAATCAAATTCCGCCCGGGTACCGATGAAGGCGATTATCAAATCAAAATGCGCAACATCAACCGCTTCTTGGCTGACGGCGATAAGGTCAAAGTAACACTCCGTTTCCGTGGTCGTGAAATGGCTCACCAACAACTCGGTGCGCAACTTTTAGAGCGCGTAAAAGAGGATTTGGCGGAAGTGGCCCAAATCGAATCCTTCCCTAAAATGGAAGGACGTCAAATGGTGATGATGATTGCACCGAAGAAAAAATAAAGTTATAATTCTCGGCTTACTCCGATTGCCGCTTCGGAGTAAGCTTTTGATTGGCGGCAAAAACCGTGGTATTTTGGGTTCAAGTGTTTGAAACCAATGTTTTAAAACCCCCTGATGCCTTATCTAATAACGAATGGAGTTTTCCCATGCCTAAAATGAAAACCAAGTCTAGCGCGAAAAAACGCTTCAAAGTACTGGGTAACGGCGGTGTAAAACGCGCTCATGCGTTCAAACGCCACATCTTGACTAAAAAGACTACTAAAAACAAACGCCAACTGCGCGGTACCTCTATGGTAAACGATCGCGATTTGGCTTCTGTTGCTAAAATGTTACCCTACGCTTAAGGAGTTTAGAATATGCCACGCGTAAAACGCGGTGTAACCGCTCGTGCCCGTCACCAAAAAATCTTCGCGTTAGCCAAAGGCTATCGCGGTCGTCGTAAAAACGTATACCGCGTTGCCAAGCAAGCGGTAATGAAAGCCGGTCAATACGCATACCGTGACCGTCGTCAACGCAAACGTCAATTCCGTCAATTGTGGATTGTCCGTATCAATGCAGGTGCCCGTGAAAATGGTCTGTCTTACAGCAAATTCATGAACGGTCTGAAACGCGCCTCTATCGAAATCGACCGCAAAGTATTGGCTGATTTGGCTGTATTCGATAAAGCCGCTTTTGCTCAATTGGTTGAGAAAGCCAAAGCTGCTTTGGCTGCGTAATCCAAAAAAATTTAAAAAGGAAGCTACGGCTTCCTTTTTTCTTTGTTTGAAGAAAGTCTATGTGATTGATTTTCTTTCTTTAAAGTCTATTTTTTTGAATTGATTTGCGCTAAAATACGCCGATTCTATCAAACGGATTGGCCGTAAACGATAAAAGGTCGTCTGAAAAGTTTGGCAACACCAAACCATACAGGCGGCCTCATTGTTTCAGACGACCCATCATCAACCGACAGACGATAAAACCACTATGGAAAATGTAAACCGTATCGTTGCAGAAGGCATTGCCGCAGTAGAAGCCGCGCAAGACTTCAACGCTCTAGAACAAATCAAAGCCCGTTATCTTGGTAAAACCGGCGAGTTGACCGGACTTCTGAAAACCTTAGGTCAAATGTCGCCTGAGGAGCGCAAAACCATAGGTGCGCATATCAATGAATGCAAAATCCAGTTTCAGACGGCCTTTAACAATAAACGCGATGTGCTCAACGAAGCCAAACTCCAAGCCCAGCTTGCCGCCGAAGCACTCGATATTACCCTGCCCGGACGCGCGCAGGAAAATGGCGGTCTGCATCCCGTAACCCTGACTTTGCAGCGCGTGGTTGAACTCTTTCACGGCATGGGTTTTGAAGTGGCAGACGGCCCAGAAATCGAAGACGATTTCCACAACTTCCAAGCCCTGAACATTCCCGCAAATCATCCCGCCCGCGCCATGCAGGATACGTTCTACGTTGAAAACGGCGATGTTTTGCGTACGCACACTTCCCCGATTCAAATCCGCTACATGCTCGATAAAAAAGAGCCTCCCATCCGCATTATTGCCCCTGGCCGCGTCTATCGTGTGGACAGCGATGCTACGCACTCGCCCATGTTCCATCAAGCCGAAGGCCTGTGGGTGGAAGAGGGCGTAACTTTCGCCGATTTGAAAGCCGTGTTCACCGATTTCATCCGCCGCTTTTTCGAACGCGATGATTTGCAAGTACGTTTTCGCCCGTCTTTCTTTCCGTTTACAGAACCGTCCGCTGAAATCGACATCATGGGTGAAAACGGCAAATGGCTGGAAGTCGGCGGCTGCGGTATGGTGCATCCTAACGTGTTGAAAAACGTGAATATCGACCCCGAAAAATACACCGGTTTCGCCTTCGGCATCGGCCTTGACCGCTTTGCCATGCTGCGTTACAACGTGAATGATTTGCGACTGTTTTTCGACAATGATTTGGGGTTTTTGCGGCAGTTCGGCGGGTAAAAGGCCGTCTGAAAACTTTTCAGGCTGCCTCAGGAGAGCGTAATGGAAACACTCAATCTGCAACCGCTGGCTCGTGCCATTACCCGTTTGGATGAAGGCTGGCAGCGTTATCTGCGCGAGCAGGCCGACGAACAAATCCGCGACGGACTGATTCAGCGGTTTGAGTTCACTTATGAAATCAGCCACAAAACCCTAAAACGCTATTTGGAATCCACATCCGCCAATCCCGCCCAATTCGATGCCATGACTTTTCAAGACATCATCCGCACGGCCAACGAGCAAGGTTTGCTGGCGGGAAATTGGAACGACTGGAAACAATATCGGGAAATGCGAAGCCGCACCAGCCGCACTTATGACGAGGCTACCGCGCTGGCAGTGGTTGGCGGTATCGAAAAATTTTTGAGCGAAGTCCGGTTTTTGCAGCAACGTTTACAGGAGCATCTTCAGCCGTGAACCGATTGGATATTGCCCCCGAGCACTTGGCCGTCGTTCAGGCTGTTTTGCAGAAAAACATGCCTCTGCATACGGTTTGGGCATTCGGTTCCCGCGTGAAAGGAACGGCAAAGCCCTATTCGGATTTGGATTTGGCGGTGGTCGGAAATACTCCTTTATCGTGGGCGGAGCTGGTCGGACTGGCAGATGATTTTTCCAATTCCGATTTACCGTGGAAAGTGGATATTGTTGATTGGGCGAATACTTCGGAAGCGTTTCGGAAGATTATTTCTGCCGGGAAAATCGAGATTCAGAGGTCGTCTGAAAGCAATAAATGAAAAAAATTAAGCTATTTAGAATCTTCAATATTGGCTGCAAAGGAATTGAGCAGTTAAATTAGCTTGATGGAAATTTGGGAGTATATTTAAGGATTAATCATGCAAACCCCAAGATTTATTTGTGAATTTATAAAAAATAGATCGTTACATGAAATAGTTATTCAAAGTATATTGGATGGTGTTGCTGTACGCTACATAATATCATTTATCATTGCTCTCTTAATACCCTATATTTTCTATAAAATAAAAGCATATTTAGGGAAAAATCAAAATTATGTTGAAATTTGCTTAAATATAGGTGGGTTTGAAACAAATGTTTTAATTCCCGTCATAAGTTTATTTTTTACAGTTATCTTAGTTTGCATAAATATATTAGGGAACGTTGCATCTGATTGTAATTTGATAACCACTTCAGGAATAGGTGCTTTTGCTGAAAAATCCATATACTACCCATCTCTACTATTCTGTTTATTTATTTTGGTAAATGTATTAATAAGTTTACTATTTGCTTTTGCTGAATTTTTTCGAGATAAACAAAATGGGAAATCTAGTTTTGGCTGGTTGAATATTGGAATTGCGATAGCACAGTTCATTCTATTTTTGTTTAATTTGCCAACTAAAAATTAATTTAGGAATTTAAACCATGCAATTCTCCCATTCCTGGCTGAAAACCCAAACCGATGCCAACCTTACCCCCGAGCAACTTTCGCACTTGCTGACCATGTCCGGTCTGGAAGTGGAAGAAGCCGAGACTGCCGCGCCTGCGTTTACGGGCGTGGTAATTGCCGAAGTGAAATCCGTTGAAAAACATCCGGATGCCGATCGTTTGAACGTTACCCAAGTCGATGCGGGTACGGGTGAGTTGATGCAGATTGTGTGCGGTGCGCCGAATGTGAAAGCGGGCATCAAAGTGCCGTGTTCGTTGCCGGGCGCGGTGTTGCCGGGCAATTTCAAAATCAAGCCGACCAAGATGCGCGGCGTGGTGTCGAACGGGATGTTGTGTTCTACCGATGAACTCGGTCTGCCCGACGACGGTGTGAACGGCTTGCACATTCTGCCGCAAGACGCTCCCGTCGGCGCAAACATCCGCGAATATCTGGATTTGGACGATACGGTGTTCACGCTGAAAATCACGCCGAACCGTGCCGACTGCCTGAGCATCAAAGGTATTGCGCGTGAAGTGTCTGCGCTGACGGGTTGCGCGTTTAAGCAGCCTGCAATCCATGCTGCGCCAATCACAGGTAGCCGCAAACAGCCCGTGCAGATTGATGCGCCTGCCGATTGCGGCCGCTTTATCAGCCGCGTGATTGAAAACGTGAACGCGCGCGCCGCCACGCCGGATTGGATGAAGCAGCGTTTGGAGCGCAGCGGTATCCGCAGTATTTCCGCGTTGGTGGACATTGGCAATTATGTAATGCTGGAAATCGGTCAGCCGATGCATGTTTTTGATGCCGACAAACTTTCAGGCAGCCTGCACATTCGCCGCGCGCGTGAAGGTGAAACGCTGGAATGCCTGAACGAGAAAACCGTGTCTTTGTCTGAAAACACCTTGGTAGTGGCCGATGAAAAAGGCGCGTTGAGTTTGGCAGGCCTGATGGGCGGCGCGGCAAGCGCGGTTTCAGACGACACGCAAAATATCGTGCTGGAAGCGGCTTGGTTTGCGCCTGAAATTATCGCCGGCAAATCGCGCCAATACGGTTTTGGCTCGGATTCGTCGTTCCGCTTTGAGCGCGGCGTGGATTACCGTTTGCAGGCTGACGCCATCGAACGCGCCACCGAATTGGTTTTGCAAATCTGCGGCGGTGCTGCAGGTGAAATGGTGGAAGCGCAGGGTGAATTGCCTGAAGCCAAGCAGGTCGAATTGCGTTTAGGCCGTCTGAAAACCGTGTTGGGCGTGGACATTCCCGTCGAACAGGTGAAAACCATTTTGCAGCACTTGGGCTTGCAGCCTGAAAAAACGGCGGAAGGCTTCCGCGTTACCGCGCCGAGCTTCCGTTTCGACATCGAAATCGAAGCCGATTTGATTGAAGAAATCGGCCGCGTTTACGGCTATGAAAATATCCCCGACGATTACACGTCAGGTCGTCTGAAAATGCTGGCGCTGCCCGAAACCCGTCGTCCGCGTTTTGCCGTTTATAACGAAATGGCGGCGCGTGGTTACCGCGAAGTGGTCAGCTATGCCTTCGTTGACGAGCAGTGGGAACACGACTTTGCCGCCAATGCCAACCCCATCCGCCTGCAAAATCCGCTGGCGGCGCAGTATGCCGTGATGCGTTCCACGCTTATCGGCGGCTTGGTGGAAATTTTGCAAAACAATCTGAACCGCAAGCAAAACCGCGTGCGCGTGTTTGAAATCGCCCGCGTGTTCAGCAAAGGTTCAGACGGCCGGTTTGTACAAAACGAACGCATCGGCGGTCTGTGGTACGGCGCGGCGATGCCCGAACAATGGGGCGAGAAAACGCGCAACGCAGATTTTTACGACATCAAGGCAGATGTAGAAAATCTGTTGAAAAACAAGGCAGTTGAGTTCGTCAAAACCGAACACCCCGCCTTGCATCCCGGCCGCGCCGCCAATATCGTTTCAGACGGCCAAATCATCGGCTTTGTCGGCGAACTGCATCCGAAATGGCTGCAAAAATACGACTTGCCGCAAGCGCCGCTGGTATTTGAAATCGACATGGCAGCCGTGTTGGAACGCGAAAAAACGCGCTATCAGGCAGTATCGAAATTCCAGCCGGTTCGCAGGGATTTGGCGTTTGTGATGCCTGAAACCATGACCCATGATGATTTGTTGGCCGCCTTGAACGGCGCGGCAAACAAGTTAGTACAGGAAATCAGCGTATTTGACGTGTATCGAGGTACAGGCCTGCCTGAAGGGATGAAGAGCATGGCGGTCAAAGTGATTTTGCAGGATATGGAAAACACGCTGACGGATGAAACAGTCGAGCCGGTTATCGGAAAACTGATTGACGCGGCAACTGCTGCGGGAGCGCAACTTCGCAGCTAAAAAATAAATATTCGCTTGAATTTTAAATAGAAATTGGTAATAATCTGCACCTGTTACAACAGAAGGTAATAATATGACATTAACTAAAGCCGAATTGGCCGATATTTTGGTAGATAAAGTCAGCAATGTAACCAAAAACGATGCCAAAGAAATCGTCGAACTCTTTTTTGAAGAAATCCGTAGCACTTTGGCACGCGGCGAAGAAATCAAAATTTCCGGTTTCGGTAATTTTCAGTTGCGCGACAAACCGCAACGTCCCGGCCGTAATCCGAAAACCGGCGAAGAAGTACCGATTACCGCCCGCCGCGTAGTAACTTTCCATGCCAGCCAAAAACTCAAAGGCATGGTGGAGCATTACTATGACAAACAACGTTAATCCCGTTATTCCTGCAAAACGTTATTTTTCGCTGGACGAAATGTGCGAACTGGTGCAAATTAGCCCGAAACAATTTGCCCAGTGGCAACATGAGAACGGTATCGTTGTCGGTTACGGCGGCGATCGTTACACCCGTTCCGATGTGGTGAAACTGCTGAAGCTGAAAGATACCTTTGCGCCTTATGTTGACCGCTTCAGCCGTGATTCTTTGGATGCAAACGGTCATCCTGCTGCAAAGGCAGAAGAGGTTAAAGCAGAGTTAAATTCTATATTGGCAGATTTGCAAAAAGCACTTGCTTAGTTTATTAGATAAACAGCCGCTTCCTTATCTAAGGGAAGCGGCTGTTTGTTTTTATGGGTTTTGGGGCTTGCTCTGTATTAGAAAATATTTACTTAGTTTATAAGCATCCTTAATTAATATGATAGGTACCTGTTTTTAAATGATGTATTGATGCTTTTTGTATTGAATTGAACTATTTTTTGAAGTTATTGTCTTTTATATCAATAATCTGCACGGATATTGTATTTAACAATCCATGCTATGAAAGTTATAATGATACAGACACAATGACATGTCGTCGGAATACTTCAATCTGCACATTTAATCTAAGGAGCGATATTATTGGCTCCAGTTTCCGGATAATCTGACAATGATTCAATATTGGCGAAAAAGTTTGGCTGCCGTACTGCTTTTAGGCGTATTTTCTCAAACATGGGCGCAATCCCATTCTGTTTATTTTAATCAACATGGCAAAATTACGGCAACGATGTCATCGGTTGCATATGTCCGACAATATACGGTTCAATCAGGTATCGCCAAGGCGCAGGATTTTTATTACCCGTCCATGAAGAAATATTCTGATCCGTATGAAGTTCCTGCAGAGCAAATTAAAGTGTTTGTTCCTGTGTTAGATAATGGGGCGTTGACGCTTTGGCATTTTAACGGACAGAAAAAAATGGTAGGGACTTATAAAAACAGCAAGCCGAACGGTGAATGGACAAACTGGTATCCGAACGGTAAGAAATCTGCTGTGATGCCTTATCAAAACGGGTTGAGCGAAGGAATCGGTTCGCGATATTACCGTAATGGAGTGAAGGAAAGCGAGATCCAGTTCAAACACGACAAAGCCAACGGGTATTGGAAGCAATGGTATCCGGACGGTAGTCCGAAGATGGAAATGAATATGGTCAATGATAAACCGACTGAGATTTTGAGTTGGGACGAAAATGGTCGTATTTTATCGGAAATCAGCATTTCTAATGGTCGTCGCAACGGTATTGTTTTGGAATGGTATGAAGATGGTGCCAAAAAGTCAGAATCGGTTTATTCCAATGATCAGCTGGTGAAAAAAACGCATTGGGACAAAGAAGGTTATGTTGTTGAATAACCGTTACAATATATAAAAAGAAAGTACGGGTAAGGTTTAATGCCTTATCCGTATTTCTTTTTTATGAAAAGGTATTTGGAGGGAAACTTGCGATATTTTTGAAAAAGCGTATAATGTTATATTATAACATATGACTTATGGAGAATTGATTGATGAAACCAAATATTCATCCTGATAATTACCGTACCGTTTTGTTTTTCGACAGCGGTGCAAATGAAGGCTGGCTTATCCGCTCTTGTGCGGAGACGCATGGTAAGACGATGGTTTGGAAAGATGGAAACGAATACCCGCTTTTCGCGCTGGATACGTCGTCTGCATCTCATCCTGTTTATACCGGCAGACAGCGCAACGTTAACACGGAAGGGCGTGCGAGCAAGTTCAATCAGCGTTTCCAATCGATGATGTCTTCATTTAGAAAGGACAAATAATGCAAGTTTTATCTTCACTGAAAACAGCGAAAAAACGCCACCGCGACTGTCAAATCGTCCGAAGGAAGGGTAAGGTTTACGTTATTTGTAAGAGTAACCCGCGCTTTAAGGCACGTCAGCGTTAAATACCGGTTGGATCGACTGTCCGCACCTGAAAATGGTGCGGATTTTTTTAGCAATCATGTAAACTCATGTTGGTTAATATCATTAAAAATATCTTTTTTGCCTGCAAACAACCAGTTTTAGGAATATCGGGTAAATTAGCGTAATCCCGCTTGTTTGGAGGTGGAGATGTTTATAACATGGCAGCGCATTTAGCAGACAAATTCCTATTTAGGAGATATTTATGAAATCAAAAGTATTACTGGCTGTTGCCGCCGCATTATCCCTTGGTGCCTGCGTTGCACCCGACATGGATTATGATTTCGAACATGGTTCCCGCCACGAGCATCGCCATGAACACCGTTACGACAATCGTGATAATAATTACGACCGTAACGAGATGCGCCGTGAAGAGCGTCGTTATGAAGAAAACCGTCGCACATCAGAGTCCCGCCGTTTGCGCATATTCTCTTGTGAGAATGGATTGTCTGTTGATGTCCGTAACTTGAATAACGATCAGTTGGAATTGCGTCTTGACGACAAACGCGCTGTATTGTCATCCGATGTTTCCGGTTCCGGCTCGCGCTACACTTCCAACCGCGGCCTGTTCGGCAAAGGTGCGGAATGGCATGAGAAAAACGGCGAAGCATCCTTCAGCTTTACCGATCCGTACGGCAACCGTGTAGAAACTTCCTGCAGCGTGCGCTAAACATCAAATATCCTGCTAAAGGTCGTCTGAAAATGTCTTCAGACGACCTTTTTTCTATTTGATGCAGTGTGCCCCTACATTACAGGCAATTTTTTGGATATAACGAAATCATCTTTAAATCGAACAAACCATTCTTTCCCATTTTCAGACGACCTTATTAAAGTAGCTCCAAACTGAGAATAAGGAGCACCCTATGACGACTACCGCCGACCCGCGCGCCAAGCTGCCCGATACCCCGCTTTCCGGAAATGAAGCCCTGAAAGACCGCAGCGACTATCTGCACGGTACCATCAAAGACGATTTGACCGACGACTTTACCGGCGGCTTTACCGCCGACAATTTCCAGCTTATCCGTTTCCACGGCATGTACGAGCAGGACAACCGCGACATCCGTGCCGAGCGTACCGACCAAAAACTCGAACCCTTAAAAAACATGATGTTGCGCTGTCGCTTGCCCGGCGGCATCATCACGCCGGCACAGTGGCTGGGCATAGACGAATTTGCCGGCGACCACACCATTTACGGTTCTATCCGCCTGACCAACCGCCAAACCTTCCAATACCACGGCATTTTAAAAACCGATTTGAAACTGGCGCACCAGTCCCTGCACAAACTCGGCCTCGATTCCATCGCCACCGCCAGCGACGTCAACCGCAACGTACTTTGCACCAGCAATCCCGTCCAAAGCCCGCTGCACCAAGAAGCCTACGAATGGGCGAAACGCATCAGTATGCACCTTCTGCCGCGCACCATGGCATACGCCGATGTCTGGCTGGACGGCGAAAAAGTGTTCACCACCGAACCGACCGAACCGCGCAACAAAGAAATCGCCGACGACGTCGAGCCCATTCTCGGCAAAACCTATCTGCCGCGCAAATTCAAAACCGCCGTCGTCATCCCGCCTGACAACGATGTGGATATCCATTCCAACGACTTAGGCTTCGTCGCCATCGAAGAAAACGGCAAACTTGTCGGCTTCAACGTCCTTGTCGGCGGCGGGCTGTCGAGCGAACACGGCAACACCAAAACCTATCCCAACACCTCCTACGAATTCGGTTTCGTCCCCCTCGAATACACCCTCAACGCCGCCGAAGCCGTCGTCAGCACCCAGCGCGACTGGGGCAACCGCAGCGACCGCAAAGCCGCGCGTACCCGCTACACCCTCCATCGAGTTGGGGTCGAAGTGTTCAAAGAAGAAGTCGAAAAGCGCATGGGCATCAAATTCCAACCCATCCGCCCATACGCCTTCTCCCATCGCGGCGACCACATCGGCTGGGTTAAAGGCCTCGAAGGCAACTGGCACCTGACCCTGTTCATCGAGAACGGCCGCCTGCTCGACTACCCCGGCAGACCGTTGAAAACCGGCGTGCGCGAAATCGCCAAAATTCACCCCGGCGACTTCCGCCTGACCGCCAATCAAAACCTCGTTGTCGCCAACGTTCCGCCCGAGCTGAAAGACACCATAGACAAAATCGCCAAAGAACACGGCTTAATCAGCAAATCCATCACCATCCAGCGCGAAAACTCCATGGCGTGTGTCGCACTGCCGACCTGTCCGCTGGCGATGGCAGAAGCCGAACGCTTCCTGCCGTCGTTCTCCGACAAAATCGACGAAATGTTCGCCAAATACGGCTTGGAAGACGAATACATCGTCCTGCGCGTCACCGGTTGCCCCAACGGCTGCGGCCGCGCCATGCTCGCCGAAATCGGCTTGGTCGGCAAAGCCGTCGGCCGCTACAACCTCTACGCCGGCGGCAACCGCGAAGGCACCCGCATCCCGCGCCTGTTCAAAGAAAACATCACCGAACCAGAAATCCTCGAAATCGTCGACGGCTGGGTCGGAAACTGGGCGCAAAACCGCCTCGACGACGAAGGCTTCGGCGACTTCGCCATCCGCACTGGTATTGTCAAACCTGTTCTCGATCCGCCACGCGATTTCTGGGCTTGAGTGCAGGTAAGGAATGATGTATAGGAAGAAAGGTCGTCTGAAAGATTCAGACGACCTTTTGGATTTTGGGGTAACGGTTTTCGCGGGCGAATGCGGGGCGCAAGCGTTCACTTTAGGGGTGGGTTTGATGGAATGTTTGAAAAGTTGTCGTGGTGCAGGCTGTGTCTCAAGATTGCAGCAGTCGGACGAACGGCGGGAAGGAAAGTTTTCGCTGGCAAAGCTCATGATGCGACATCCTATTCGAAACGTCTTCCGAATCTGGCAAACATACTTAATTTTAATTCCGGCATATCATTAAATTCCGTCATTCCCGCCCCCGCCTACGCGAGGACAGGCTACGGCGGGAGTCTATCGTAAAACTTGAGAAACCTTGGTTTGAAAAACAGTTTCTGAATTTCAAAAATGGATTGTCGCCTGCATAGGAATGACGACAACTGGTAAATTGCGTATCTGAAAGAAAGTATAGTGGATTAACAAAAATCAGGACAAGGCGACGAAGCCGCAGACATTACAAATAGTACGGCAAGGCGAGGCAACGCCGTACTGGTTTAAATTTAATCTACTATAATTTAGCTATAGCCCGACTTTGGGTTGGCAAACTCGAAAAAATAAGAGTAAGAGTTGAAAGCCGGTAGTCAAAAGGTCGTCTGAAAGTGTTCAGACGACCTTTGTTTTGGGAAGGCAGCTCAACGGGTTACGTTGCGCCAGTCGTTTTCGAAATAGCTGACGAGGATTTGGTTGTTCAGATAGTTCGGCTCGACCTTGCGCCTTGCCATATCCGGCGGGAAGAGGAACATTTCGGCGGCGGTTTGGGCGTTTAGATAACGTGTGGGAACGTCGAATTTCTGCGGGACGGGGAATTGCTTATCGAAGCCTGCCAATACAAATCCCCATTCGCCGAAGGAAGGGACGTAAACGTGATAAGGCGCGGTGTAAAGGCTGGCGGCTTCGAGGGTGGCGACGACCGACCAGTAGGCATTGGGGGCGAAGTAGGGCGAGGTGGATTGGACGACGATTTTGCCCTGCGGCTGGAGATGGCGGGCGACGAGGCGGTACATGGGGACGGAGTAGAGTTTGCCCAGCGAGAAATTGGACGGGTCGGGCAGGTCGATGATGATGACGTCGAATTTTTCAGACGACCCCTCCAGCCATTTGGCGGCATCATCGTTGACGACGTGCATTTTGGGGTGGGACAGCGAGCCTTGGTTGAGCGCGCTTAAGGTAGCGGAGGTTTTAAAAGTGGCGGTCATGTCGGGGTCTAAATCGACTAGGGTAACGTGTTTGACCTGCGGGTATTTCAAGACTTCGCGCGCCGCCAGCCCGTCGCCGCCGCCGAGGATGAGGATGCGGGCGGCGTCGGGAACCATCTGCATGGCGGGCAGGATGAGGGCTTCGTGGTAACGGGCTTCGTCGCGCGAGGAGAATTGCAGGTTGCCGTTGATGTAGAGGCGGGTGTCGTCTTTCCAGCGGGTCACGACGAGCCGCTGGTAGGGCGAGTGGCTTTGATAGACGATAGGATCGCCGAAATAGCTTTGTTCGGCTTTGAAGGAGATGCGGTCGGCGTAGGCGAAGGCGGCGGCGAGGACGGACAAGACAATCAGCGCACGCAGGCGGATGGCGCGGTAGCGGGGCAATTCGGCTTTGAATACGCGCGCGGTCAGGTAGGCGACGGCGGCGTTGAGGATGCCGAACAAGAGGGCGGAACGCGCCATGCCGAGTTTGGGGGCTAAGAGAAGCGGGAAGAGCAGGGAAACAGCGAGTGCGCCCAAATAGTCGAAGGTTAGAACTTTGGAAACGAGTTCTTTAAACTCCGCGCCTTTGCGGTTTAATACGCGCATCACCAACGGGATTTCCATACCGACGACTGCGCCGACAATCAGCACGAAGGCGTAGAGCAGGGTGCGGAACGGGGCGGCGGAAAGTCCGAAGGCGACGAACAATGCCAGCGCGGAAATGCCGCCGATGATGCCGACCAGAAGTTCGATTTCGATAAAGCGGTGCAACACGTCTTCGTCTTTGATGTAGCGGGTCAGGTGCGCGCCTATGCCCATCGAGAAAAGATAAAGTCCGATGACGGAAGAAAACTGCAAAATGCTGTCGCCCAAAAGATAGCTCGCCAGCGCGGCGATGATGAGTTCGTAGGCGAGGCCGCAACTGGCGACGATGAAGACGGAGATGATGAGGGTGCGGTTGGCGGTCATGGTGTGGTAGGAATAGGGTTTGAGCTGCTATTGTATATTGAAATAGGGATGGTCTGCCGCAAAGGTCGTCTGAAAAACTCCAGCCGTTTGTTCAGACGACGTTTCCGTATTTTTGGGGTTGACATGAAAATATTGTCAACAATTTGGGCAACTTTGTCCGATTTATTCTATAATTCTAGTTTCCAAGTTAACCTCGAATTCGGAGAAGACGATATGTGCGGTGTATTAGGTTTGGTCAGCCATGAGCCGGTAAACCAGCTTCTGTACGACGGTTTGCAGATGTTGCAACACAGGGGGCAGGATGCGGCGGGCATTGTAACGGCCGAGGGCGGCACATTTCACATGCACAAAGGCAAAGGCATGGTGCGCGAAGTGTTCCGCACACGCAATATGCGCGATTTGATCGGCAACGCGGGCATCGCCCATGTCCGTTATCCTACGGCGGGCAACGCGGGCAGCAGCGCGGAGGCGCAACCTTTCTACGTCAGCTCGCCTTTCGGCATCGTTTTGGCGCACAACGGCAACCTCACCAATACCGCCGAACTGTATGAAAACGTATGCAACAAACACCTGCGCCACGTCAACACCAGCTCCGATTCCGAAGTCTTGCTCAACGTATTCGCGCACGAATTGCGCCGAGAAGTCTCTAAAAACGCCAATCCCCACCAGCTCAATATCGACAATATTTTCAACGCCGTTGCTGAAGTCCATCGCCTTGTGCGCGGCGCATACGGCGTGGTTGCCATGATTGCGGGCTACGGCATGGTCGCATTCCGCGATCCTTACGGCATCCGTCCGTTGGTGTTGGGTTCGCAAACTGACGAGGCAGGCAGAAAATCCTATGCCGTCGCCTCTGAATCCGTTGCCTTCAATGCGCTTGCCTACGATTTGGAACGCGATATCCAGCCGGGCGAAGCAGTATTCGTCGGCTTTGACGGCACACTGATTGCCCGTCAATGCAGCGACCGCACCAAACTCAGTCCATGCCTCTTCGAATACGTCTATTTTGCCCGCCCCGACTCCGTGATCGACGGCGTATCGGTTTACCAATCGCGTTTGGACATGGGCGTGTCCTTAGCGGAAAAAATCAAACGCGAGCTGCCCGTGGACGACATCGACGTCGTGATGCCCATTCCCGACACCAGCCGCCCCAGTGCGATGGAACTTGCCGTCCACCTCAAAAAACCTTACCGCGAAGGTTTGATTAAAAACCGCTATATCGGCCGCACCTTTATCATGCCCGGTCAGGCGACGCGCAAAAAATCCGTGCGCCAGAAACTCAGCCCGATGGAAACCGAGTTTGAAGGCAAAAGCGTATTGCTGGTGGACGACTCCATCGTGCGCGGGACGACCAGCCGCGAAATCGTCGAAATGGTACGCGCAGCAGGCGCGCGCAAAGTCTATATCGCCTCCGCCGCTCCCGAAGTGCGCTATCCCAATGTGTACGGCATCGACATGCCCACGCGCGAAGAATTGATTGCCAACGGGCGCAGCGCGGCGGAAATTGCCGCCGAAATCGGCGCGGACGGCATCGTTTTCCAAAATTTGAGCGATTTGGAAACCGTCGTCAAAGCACTCAATCCGCAAATCGAATCCTTCGATTCGTCCTGTTTCAACGGCATCTATCAAACCGGGGACATCGACCAAGCCTACCTCGACCGCCTGTCCGCCGAGAAATCCGGCTGCGGCGGCTTGAAAGTCCACCCGAGCAGGATGGAACACAGCATCAGCATCAGCGATACGGGTGACGAAGAATAAAACCGGATTGAACGATTAAGACAAAAGGTCGTCTGAAAACCATTCCCCTTTAAAGGATAGCGGTTTTCAGACGACCTTTTTTATATAGAGGGTTAAATTTATTAGACCAGCACAGGGTATTACTTTGTTTTGATTTGAAGTTGACCCGCTATAGAAACCTACCATTCCGTTCAAATAGTCTTAAGTATATCAATCGAGTCCGTGCTAGAATAAAGCGTCTATCATTTCGATAAGCATCGATTATCTGCCTATTTCTTCAAAGGACTCTTATGAACACCTTAACAAAATTCGGCTTAGCATTATTCACCGCTACGGCATTGGCAGCCTGTGGCGACTCCGGAAAATCGGCTGACAGCAAACCCACTACCGTACAAACAGCCGAGGGCGAAGTTACCCTCTCCGGCAAATACGCCGAAATCATCAATAAATTCCCTGTTCCCGATCCCAAATTGGCAGAGCCGATCACCATTTCCGACAAAAAATCCCCGACCGGTTTGGAAGACCTGAAGAAATTCATGGAATATATCTCAGGAGCGGAAGCACAAAAAATTGCGCAAATGGCTTCCAAGCTACAACAAACTGCATTAAAAGGTGATGAAGCAGCCGCGCTTGCAGCTGTCAAAGAGTTGACACCCGCTCTTGATAAATACCTTCAAGATGCCGAGAAACTCAATATTCAAGATGCTGAAGTCAAAGCCGTTCTTGACCGTATGCTGCAAACAAGCAAAACAGCCAACGAAATGATCATCCTGTCCAGCGAAAATGCTTCTGCACTAAAGATTGACATGAAAGACAAAGAGGCTGTCCAATTCATGAAGGCATACCAAGACAAAACCCACAATATGGAAACGGTTTTACGCCAAGCCAATCAGGAAGTACAAAAAGCTGCTGAAGCTTTGGGTAAAAAATATGCCCAATAATCTGAGTTAAACTCCCCCAAAAGGTCGTCTGAAAACGCTACCGAAGCCGTTTCAGACGACCTTTTTGCAAACTGATTGATAACATATTAAAACCATATCCCAAGCCTGCCGAAATATGCCATAATAGCCACGCAGCGCGCTTTTGTGCCGCATTCGAAAAGAAAAACCTAACCTACAAGAGAATATCCCATGACTAGCAAAGCCACCATTATCTACACCCATACCGACGAAGCCCCCGCGCTGGCGACCCAATCCCTGCTGCCGATTGTGCAGGCGTTTACCCGCCATGCCGGTATCGAAGTCAAAACCAGCGATATTTCCCTGTCCGGCCGCATTTTGGCGGCGTTCCCCGAACATCTGACCGAAGCGCAGCGCGTACCCGACGTGCTTGCCGAATTGGGCGAATTGGTGAAACAACCCGATGCAAACGTAATCAAACTGCCGAACATCAGCGCATCCGTACCGCAACTGACCGCCGCGATTAAAGAATTGCAGGCAAAAGGCTTTGCCGTCCCTGATTATCCCGCCGACCCGCAAACCGATGAAGAAAAAGCCGTGCGCGAACGTTACGACCGCATCAAAGGCAGCGCGGTCAACCCCGTTTTGCGTGAAGGCAACTCCGACCGCCGCGCGCCGAAAGCGGTGAAAAACTTTGCGAAAAAAAATCCGCACAGCATGGGCGCATGGACCAAAGACT